>Ga0105107_10000183_pt1 | contig 36123 bp, 32 predicted proteins | sample PPLLaktember2015_6_FD_79335 | JGI IMG/M metagenome (GOLD analysis project Ga0105107, IMG submission 79335) | Freshwater sediment microbial communities from Prairie Pothole Lake near Jamestown, North Dakota, USA - PPLs Lake P8 Core (1) Depth... | ecosystem: Environmental > Aquatic > Freshwater >...
TCATTGAAAAGGATCTGCTCCTTGAAACGGGTCCGAACCAGGTTCTGAACAATGAGCTTAAACGGCTTTTCAGTAAACGCCAGTCGTGGAGCAATATAAGCTGACCGGGAATTATTTAAAACCGGGAATAATAACAGAATATCCACGAAAACCTGATAAAAAGCATTAAAAATAATCACATTTTAAGTAACTTTGCAGATCAAAATTTCCGGGGCATTTTCCATGACCAGATCTGAAAGTTTCGAATGCATTGAACATGATGGAATAGTACAGAAATCTGACGGCAAATCAGTAACCATAAGAATATCTTCTGCCACAGCATGTTCAGGTTGCCATTCTGAACGAGCATGCAACCTGTCTGATATAAAGGAAAAAATAGTTGAGGTAAAAGGCAATCATGAGTTATCACCCGGGGATAATGTTACTGTGATGATGAAAAAATCGATGGGCCATTCCGCCGTGTTTCTAGGTTACGGAATTCCACTGATACTGGTTTTATCGGTACTGATCATCCTTGCAGCATTTCAGGTTCCTGAAATAATTACAGGACTGGGAGCCCTTGCAATTCTGATTCCTTATTATTTTGCGCTCTATTTTTTCAGAAACAGGATCAGTAAAAAATTTACGTTCTCAATAAAAGCTCGTTAATGGGTCACACTATTATTATAACGGTCATAACTCTGGGTCTGCTCGCCCTGTTTGCGGCGGTGATCCTTTATTTCATTGCTCAGAAATTTAAAGTCTTTGAAGATCCGCGGATCGATGAAGTGCTGGCTGTTTTGCCGGCTGCAAACTGCGGAGGATGCGGGTTTGCAGGATGCCGGAATTTTGCGGAAGCTATAGTAAAAGCTGAAATATTTGAAGGATTAAACTGTCCGGTCGGTGGTGCACCTATTATGGAAGAAGCAGCAAAGATCATGGGCAAAGTTGCGCCTGTGGTGGATCCGCTTGTTGCAGTTCTCCTCTGCAACGGAACACCGGAACACCGTCCACACACATCCGTTTATGACGGGGTTCCGGATTGCCGTATAGCCCACAACCTTTATATCGGTGAGACAGATTGCAGTTACGGGTGTCTTGGTAAAAGCGACTGTGTAAGAGCATGCCCCTTCGGGGCTATGTATATGAATACCGGGACCGGTTTGCCCGTAATTCTTGATGATAAATGTGTTGCTTGCGGTAATTGTGTCAAAGCATGCCCGAGAAACCTTATTGAGCTTCGGAAAAAGGCTAAAAAAGACCGCAAGATATATGTTGCCTGTTCAAATTGTGACAAGGGTGGTCCGGCCAGAAGAGCGTGTAAAGTAGCCTGCATAGCATGCAGTAAATGTGAGAAGGCGTGCAAGTTCGATGCTATTACTATAGTGAACAACCTTGCATATATTGATGCCACCAAATGTACCTTTTGCAGAAAATGCGTAACGGAATGCCCCACAAATTCGATCCTTGAGATCAACTTTCCACCCAGGAAGCCTGCGGTTGAGACGGAAGTCGAGGTGGTAAAGGTTAATCCGGATGTTTAATTATAACTAAAACTAAAGAATTGAAAACATTTCCAGTCGGAGGTGTTCATCCACCAGAAAATAAAATAACTGCCGGCACAGCGATAAAGCACCTGCCACTGCCTGCAAGTGTTGCCATACCGGTGTCACAGCATATCGGAGAGCCAGCCGTTGTGGAAGTTAACAAAGGCGATACTGTAAAAACCGGACAGGTTATAGCCCGGAGTAAAGGATTTGTTTCAACAAACATACACTCCTCTGTGTCAGGTAAAGTCAGTAAAATTGACACTATCCTCGATTCCACCGGTTTCAGACAGACAGCAGTATTTATTGATACTGAAGGTGATGAATGGCTCGAAACAATTGACAGAACTGATTCGATACCTGCCGGAATAAAGTTCTCTTCCGAAGAGATAATAAAAAAATGCCTGGAATCAGGTATTGTCGGACTTGGCGGTGCCACTTTTCCGTCACATGTCAAGCTTACGGTACCGGCAGGAAAGAGATGTGATACGCTGATAATAAACGGAGCTGAGTGTGAACCATATCTTACATCCGATCACCGTCTTATGCTTGAAAAAGCCAGGGAGATCCTAATTGGTACCTCGATCCTGATGAAAGCTCTGAAGGTTAACAAAGCTCTTATAGGGATTGAAAACAACAAACCGGATGCTATCAGCCAACTTTCAGGCCTGGCTAAGGAATTCCAGGGAATTACAGTTCATTCACTTAAGGTTAAATATCCCCAGGGTGCTGAAAAACAACTCATTAAAGCCCTCATTAACAGGGAAGTTCCTTCAGGCCGTCTGCCTCTTGATGTCAATGCAGTTGTCCATAACGTTGGAACTGCTTTTGCCGTATATGAGGCTGTTCAAAAGAATAAACCCCTCTTTGAAAGGGTGGTCACTATCACCGGCAGATCTGTTTTAAATCCGGGTAATTATTTTGTCAGGACCGGTACCCCTGTCAGGAGCCTGATTGAAGCAGCAGGCGGATTGCCGGAAGATACAGGCAAGGTAATTTCCGGCGGGCCGATGATGGGAAAGGCTATACCTAATATTGATGTACCTGTTGTTAAAGGAACATCGGGGATAGTTCTTATTCCGCGTAACGAATCGGAAAGAACAGTAATCCGGCCATGCATCAGGTGTGCAAAGTGTGTTGCGGCATGTGCCCTTAACCTGGAACCATACCTGTTGATGGCGCTATCCGAAAAAAACGAATTCGAAAGAGCTGAAAGGGAACGGATCACAGATTGCATGGAGTGCGGATCATGCAGCTATACCTGCCCTGCCGGGCGCCCGCTTCTCGATTATATCCGCTTAGGGAAGGCAACTGTCATTAAAATGGCAAGGAAACGAATGTCGAATTAACTCGTTACATTATACCTTCAGATGAATAACCTCCTTAATGTCTCACTGTCACCGCATATCCATGGAAAAGAGACAACTCAAAAGCTGATGCTCGGCGTTGTTACAGCGCTTATCCCTGCATTCTTTACATCAGTATTCTTTTTCGGCTACGGTGCCTTAATAGTAACAACAGTTTCAGTAGCCTCCTGTCTCCTGTTTGAATACTTTATAGCTAAGTATGTATTAAAGACATCGATCACAATCACTGACGGATCAGCTGTCGTCACAGGTCTTCTACTGGCATTCAACCTTCCTTCAAACATTCCGGTACTGATAATTGTGATTGGCAGCTTTATATCAATAGCTGTCGCAAAAATGACTTTTGGCGGGCTCGGAAACAATCCATTCAACCCTGCGCTTGTCGGACGCGTCTTTATGCTTATCTCTTTTCCGGTTCAGATGACAAGCTGGCCGGTGCCTGCCGGTTTCGACACAGGTTATACTGATGCTGTAACCGGCGCAACACCCCTCGCTATAATCAAGGAAGGGCTCAAGAATGGAGAACCGATCTCCCAGCTTATGTCGCAGATCCCCACCCCTGCCCAGATGTTTCTGGGCGAAATGGGTGGCTCTATGGGAGAAGTTGCTGCGGCTGCCCTGCTGCTCGGATTCGCCTGGCTCCTTTTCAGGAAGATCATTACCTGGCATATACCTGCAACCATTGTAGTGACCATTTTTATCTTCACCGGCATTCTCTGGGCAATTAATCCTGAAAAGTATGCGAATCCACAGTTCCATATTCTTGCCGGTGGTGTGCTGCTTGGTGCCATCTTCATGGCTACAGACTATGTCACTTCACCGATGAATCTGAAAGCAATGCTGCTCTATGGATTCGGGATTGGGATGCTTACTGTGGTGATCAGAATCTGGGGTGCCTATCCTGAAGGTGTATCATTTGCAATACTTATAATGAACGCATTTGTTCCGCTTATGAATGCTTATATCAAACCAAAACGATTCGGGGAGGTAGTAAAAAATGGCTAAAACCGAATCGACACTCAAAAATATGGTGATGTCGCTCACCCTCATTACGCTGATATCATCTGCATGTCTTGGCCTGGTCTATGAAATGACCAAAGGACCGATAGCACTTTCAATCCTTAATAAGAAACTTGATGCCATTAAGCAGGTTGTACCCGAATTCGACAATAATCCGAATGATGAGATGTACAGGCTGGCGACCGGTGAAGGTGACAGTCTCGATATCTTCCCGGCAAAGAAGAACGGAGAGATCGTGGGTTATGCAGTGAACACATACACAACAAAAGGATTCAGCGGAAACATAAGTCTGATTGCAGGTTTTAAGACTGATGGTACAATTGTGAATATTGCCGTTCTGGACCATAAGGAGACTCCCGGTCTCGGGACAAAGATGACTGAACCCGAATTCAGGGATCAGTTTACCGGAAAAAATCCTGCTGAGTTTATGCTTAAAGTAAAAAAGGATGGCGGCCCGGTGGATGCGATAACCGCAGCAACCATCAGCTCCAGAGCTTATTGCGACGCAATCCAGCGGGCATACAATACTATACGGAAAGGAGATTTAAAATGAATCAGCTGCAAAATCTGACTAAGGGATTATTAAAGGAAAACCCTATACTTGTGTTGGTCCTGGGGACCTGCCCCACCCTTGCTACAACATCTTCATCATTAAATGGAATGGGGATGGGAATTGCCACAACCTTTGTCCTGATAGGATCAAATGTTGTGATCGCCATGCTTGCAAATGTTATTCCCGACAAGGTAAGGATCCCGGCTTTCATTGTTGTAATTGCTTCCTTTGTTACTATCGTTGATCTTGTAATGCAGGCATATGTACCTGAACTTTATGAAAAGCTTGGAATATTTATCCCTCTTATTGTTGTAAACTGCATAGTACTTGGTCGCGCTGAAGCATTTGCCAGCAAAAACAGCGTGCTCTCATCATTTATTGACGGTCTCGGAATGGGACTCGGCTTTACGCTGGCACTGGGGATTCTTGGTGCATTCCGCGAAATAGCCGGCAGCGGGTCACTTTTCGGTTATAAATTCATCCCGGGCGACGGGATTCTTGTGTTTATTCTTGCGCCCGGTGCATTCATTGCCCTTGGATACATGATCGCACTTGTCAACAAGATCAAAAAAACATAAATACTAACAGAAATGGAATATATTCTGATAATAATATCCGCTGTTTTTATCAATAATGTCGTGCTTGCCCAATTTCTGGGGGTATGTCCTTTTCTGGGCGTTTCAAATAAAGTGAATACGGCAATTGGGATGACCGGTGCAGTAGTCTTTGTAATGGTTCTTGCAACTATAGTCACTTACCTTATTCAGACTTATGTACTGGAAAAACTGGGTATTTCATTTATGCAGACCATTACATTTATCCTCGTAATCGCTTTCCTGGTTCAGATGGTGGAGATCATCCTGAAAAAAACAAGTCAGTCTCTTTACCAGGCTCTCGGGATATTCCTGCCTTTAATAACAACAAATTGTGCTGTCCTTGGTGTTGCCATCCTGGTTATCAAGAAGAATTATAATCTCCTGGAAGCTGTGATCTACAGTGCTTCCACAGCTATTGGATTCGGACTCGCGCTCATAATACTTGCCGGAATCAGGGAACAACTTGATCTTATGAATATTCCGAAAGGAATGAAAGGAGTTCCCATTTCTCTTGTAATTGCCGGAATTCTGGCACTTGCATTTATGGGATTTACCGGAATAGTAAAATAATACCGTAAATTTCTATCTTTTGACTGCATTGTTCTCCGCAGATTTGTCAGCTGCAAAGATCAGTTCATGAGTTTTCAGAGCATCATTCAGGCTGGTTAAAGGCATCTCCCTCCCCCCCTCAACTGCTTTAAAGAAAGCTTCAAACTGAACCTGGTAAGGGTGATCGGACACATCACCCGAATCCAGCATCTTCACCGATAATTCACTCCATTTGTTCTTATTGAGACCCTCGATTTTGGCAGAGTGGAATTTATTATCAAGAAGGCTTCCTTCGCTTCCGACCAGATGAAAGTGAAAATAATAGGGTTGCAGACAATCAATGACTGATGCGACTTTACCTACTGCACCATTCTTAAATTTTATAATTGAAACTGAACTTGTAGGATACTCATATTTTGCGAAATCCTTGTTGGCGGAAAAAGCTGAATAACTGGTAACTGTCTCAAATTCAGTTCCCATGCATAAAAGCAGGGCGTCCATTGCATGGCATCCCGCTGAAAGCAGGCTGCTTCCGGCTGCATCCTTTTTAATATTCCAGCGGAACTGGCCATACCATGGTCCGATACCATGATAATAATCTACTTCACCATAATGTATTTTGCCCAGCAGACCCTGGTCAATAACTGACTTGATGGCAAGAAGCTGGCTTGAAAAACGGCATTCAAAGCATACACAGGTCTTCACACCTGTTTTATTTACCACTTCTTTTACATTCAGACAATCTTTCCAGGTCAATGCCACGGGTTTTTCTATTATCAGATGTTTGCCGGCATTTGCTGCCATTATTGCCTGCTTTGCATGGTCGGCAGGGTAACTGCATATTGAAACCACATCAAGGCCGGGATCCTCAAGCATCTTTCCCAGATCTGTATAACATTTTATTGATCCGCCATACTTTGCACATAAGTCTCCCGGATCGAGTTTGCGTGAGGAACATACGGCAGTGACCTGTGCAAGGGATGTCCTGTTAATTGCTTCGATATGGGCTCCTGCGGCCCAGCTGTAACCGACGATTCCAACATTATATTTTTTCATGGGTCTGGATTAATTTATGATTTATGATTTATGATCTATTGTAATGTTTCAGTTTGATTATAAAGATAAAATAAAGTAAGAATTAACGGAATACCCAATAAAATTTCGTTAATTGTGTTATAATTCGTTGCGGGAGTGAATGTAAGATCATCATATTATTTCGATCTTTTGGAACTGAATATTACTGCTTCGGTTGATGATATCAAAAAAGCTTACAGGCAGAAAGCACGCCTGTATCACCCCGACATCAATCATTCTCCCGATGCCAAGGAAAAATTTATCAGGGTGACTGAAGCCTATGAGTTCCTTATTGCAAATTATGACAGACTGACAAACAGCGATGAAGCTTACAGGCAGGCAATGGAGGACTGGAGAAAATACAGGCAGGACAGATCAAGACAGCGTGCCCGTGCTTACGCACATGCATCGTACGTCCGGTTCAGGGCATCCAGGTTTTATAAAACGACACGTATTTTCGATGCAACCACAATAATCTTCAGTCTCGCGATCTCAATAATAGTGATCCTGTATACAGTGTTTGGATATATTTACAGGCTTAAGAATCCATTGCCTGATATTGAAAATCCATCAGTATTTACATTTCTGGCGCTTCTGATCCTTGGAATGTTGTTCTTCCTGATTTCCCTCATTTATCTGAAAGCTTATTTAGAAACCTCAAGAAAACGCAGGAAGACACATAACTAATGGCATGATTTTTGGGCTAGAGGGATATAACCCGGACTACTGGTATTAAAATTACTAATCTATACCAAAGGTTCAATAAGCTTAAGTGTATGAAATATAATATTTTAAAGAAATTATTGGTCTTCTCAATAATGATCCCGCTTGTTACCACAACCTGCACCAAGGCACCAGAGGATCTCCCAAAGGACCCTGTTCCGATTGACCTGGATGCCACACAGATCGCTCTTGTTGAATCAGGAAACTCATTTGCATTTGATATTTTCAATCTGATACTTGAAAATGCCGGTGAGGAAGAAAATGTAATCATCTCGCCCTTAAGCATCTCCTATGCTTTATCAATGACCCTCAACGGAGCTGATGGTGCAACCCGCGATGCGATTATGGATGCACTCAGAGTTTCAGGGTTTACCCCGGAAGAGATAAATGGTCCTTTCAAAGAGCTTACCAAAGCGCTCCTTTCGGTCGACAAACGCGTGATAATGTCCATTGCCAATTCAGTATGGACTGAGAATGACTTCGCCGTAAAAAAATCATTCATAGATATTCTCACCGAATATTATAATGCCGAATCAGAGCCTTTTGATATTGAAGATCCTGCCGCACCCGATAAGATCAATGCCTGGATAGAGGATAAAACAAACGGCCTGATAAAAGATATGGTCGACGAACTGAACGAAAATGCAGTTATGCTTCTTATCAATGCCATTTACTTCAAAGGAAAATGGAAGATGCAGTTTGATCCTGATAACACTTCCGAAAAACCTTTCTTTAAACCATCGGGTACCGAAACAGATGTGCAGATGATGAAACAAACAGATGATTTCAGGGTCTTCGATGGTAACGGATTCATCCTGGCTGAGTTTCCTTACGGACAGGGCAATTTTGTAATGGATATAATCCTTCCCGACGTTGAAAACGGAACTGCCGGAGTGCTTCCCTCAATGACAGGTGATGCATTTGAAGCATGGACCTCTCAGCTTGGGGAACGTGAGGTAAACGTTTCGATTCCCCGTTTTAAGTACAGTTTCAAAAAGAAACTGAAGGATATCCTGACTGACATGGGTATGGGAATCGCATTTACCGATTTCGCCGATTTCACTAATATCGCCGAAACCCCGCCCCTGCTTATCAATGAAGTAACACATCAGGCATTTATCGAGACCAATGAAGAGGGTACTGAAGCGGCTGCAGCAACAGTGGTCGAAATAGGTGTGACATCTATGCCACCTCCTCCGCTGGAATTCAACGCCGATCATTCCTTCCTGTATGTAATCAGGGAGATCGAAACAAATTCGATAATTTTCATGGGCAGGGTGGCTGATCCGCTGGCTGAATAAACCTTTACACATGGAGCCCGAACTCGTCTCCATGTTCCTCGCATTGCTTTTTTTTGAAGAGGTCCCTAAGGTAATTTAATCGGGAATGATCAGTTGATCTTGATGAAGTTAAAGTGGGTGTCCAGAATAGATGAAAAATATTCCCCCCGTTCCAGGATATCCTCATCGCCATCCTCGTAGTACCAGTTGATGACGTATTTCTTGTTTTTCAAACTTACATGCTTGATCTTTTCCAGAAGATGAATAAATACTTTAGCGCTGGCACTGTTAAAGTACTCAAGGTTCATGTCGACACATGTCATTTCAGCCGGGATCCTGATATATTCACTGACCCATTTTTCAACAATTTCATAGAATTCAGATACATTCTCGTGAATGGAGCGCCCTTTGATCTGTACCAAACCTTCAGGGGATAATAAGATTTCAGGAGAGGTTTTAGTCGGTAAAATTTTCAGCTCCTTCATTATTTATTAATAATATGATCCGAATTTATTAAATTATTTAATATTATCAATCATTAAATCTGTCAAATTCGCGCCAGAGGCGTAATATCCTGACATGTAAATTCACCTCTAATATACTTATAATACCCGGTAATCCCAATCATTGCAGCATTATCTGTCGTTAAACTGATTTCGGGGATGAAAAGATTCCATTCCCTTTTTTCAGCTTCTTTCTTCACTGCGCTCCTTAATCCCGAATTGGCAGAAACTCCGCCGGCAATGCCGATCTCTTTAATTCCTGTTTCAATTGAGGCTTTAACCAGCTTTGCTGTAAGAATGCTTACGATGGTATACTGCAGAGATGCGCAAAGATCAGCCTTGTTCTTTTCGATGAAATCCGGATCGCTTTTAATTTTGTCCCTCAGAAAATAAAGAAAATTCGTTTTAAGTCCGCTGAAGCTGAAATCAAGCCCTTTGACCGATGGTTTTGAAAAGAGAAAAGCTTTCTTATCGCCTTTTGTTGCAAGGTTATCAATTGCCGCACCTGCGGGATACGGAAGACCCATCAGCTTTCCGCATTTATCAAATGCCTCCCCGGCAGCATCGTCAACCGTGTTTCCAAGTATCTCCATTTCAAGATGGCTCTTTAACACAATAATCCTTGTATGACCACCGGAAACAAGCAGGCAAAGGAAAGGAAATTCCGGAACTTTGGATTCCATATCTCTATGCCGTATAAAATGCACCAGCACATGAGCCTGTAAATGATTTACTTCAATTAACGGAATATTTAGCGACAGAGCAAATCCCTTGGCAAAAGATGTTCCGACAAGCAATGATCCGAGCAGTCCGGGTCCCCGGGTAAAAGCAACGGCATTGATATCAGTTACAGCGATCCCTGCTTTTTTAATTGCCTGATCAGTAACAGGCACAATATTAACCTGATGGGCCCTTGAAGCAAGCTCAGGAACAACTCCGCCGTATGCCCTGTGCACATCCTGTCCCGCCGTTAAGTTTGAAAGGATAAATCCGTCCCTCACAATTGCTGCCGATGTATCGTCACAGGATGATTCTATTGCTAATATTGTTACTGTCATTAATGCTTTGATTTTCCGTATAATTTAGGTTATTTTGATAATTGATTTTTTAGAGATTAAATGTTCAAAAATATTAAAAAATCGGTTAAATATTTTATAATCATTATCGGGATCATAATCCTTTTCCCAATGATACTCTATCCTCTTTTAAGCAGCTCATTCGTTCAAACCCTGCTCATAAAAAGAATTACACGACATTTTTCCCATGAGATCCAATCGACCATTTCTGTTGGAAGAGCAGAATTTATTTTCTTCAACAAGGTTAGTCTGACCGATGTGCTTATTAAGGATAAAAACAACGATACATTGATTTTTACAAGCAAGATAACCGCCAGCATCAGAAATCTCAATTTCAAAAACAAGAAATTCACTCTTGGACAGGTTTCGGTAACAGATCCTGTTGTTGCACTTATCACTGATTCAACCGGCATACTGAATCTTAGATGGTACCTTGATATGCTGATGCAACCCGTGGACACAGCTAAACCCGGAACCACTGTAATCATTCATCAGGCAAATCTGAGAAATGCCAGATTTTATCTTATAAATAAAGATGCGGAAAGAGGTGCCACACCAATTGATTTCAATAATCTCCGCCTTTCCGGGATCAACGGAATGGTGGAAGATTTCATTGTCGGGGACGACTCCACATCATTCAGTATCTATAATCTGTCGTTCGTTGAGTCAGGCGGATTTACTGTCAGGAAAATGAACAGCGATTTTCTTATAACAAGAAACCATATCCTCTTTTCAGATGCATATATCAATTGCGACAGCAGTATTCTGAATCTATCCCATTTTGAGCTTCGACCTGATTCAACCGGTTCATATGGAAATTTCATAGATGCAGTCAGGCTTGACATATTGCTGGAGAAATCCCTGGTCAGTTCCAATGACCTGCAGCACTTTGTGGCTCCGATTAAGGGTATGAACGATTCAATCTATATTTCAGGCAGGGTATATGGTACTGTCGCTGAAATGAGGGGTCGTAATATCAGTTTGTCCTACCGGGATAATACAATCCTGGATTGTGATTTTGACCTCTCGGGATTGCCGGAGATACAAAACACATACATGCATATAAGTGTGAATGATCTAAAAACCAATGTCTCTGAAATCCGAAGTTTTAAAATCCCGGAAAAAGGAAACGTTGTACTTCCGGAGTATTTCGATAAACTTGGAACTATTTCATTTAATGGAAGTTTTACCGGATTCACAACCGATTTTGTCGCCTATGGCAAGCTGAATTCTGATGCGGGAAATTTAAGCCTTGATGTTTCGCTCCGTCCTGAAGAAACCAACAGGTTTAAAATCAAGGGACTGGTTACCGGGACAAGCATTGCATTGGGAGCACTTACAGGAGAATCAGATCTGTTTGGCAACCTGAGCATGAGGGCTAATGTTGACATGTATGCATATTCACTGAAGGAATTTACCGGCCAGCTCACCGGTATAGTCGACAGTGTTGAGATCAACAATTATAAATATCGTAATATTTCCCTGAACGGTAATATTGGCGAATTGACCTGGGATGGAACGGTAAAAATTTCTGAACCGAATATTAAAATGGATCTCCTCGGATTGTTCAATTTCAGCGGTGAGCTTCCGGAATTTGACTTTACTCTTAACCTTGCAAAAGCCAACCTTTACAAACTCAATATTGTGGAATCTGATACCACAGCCTCAGCATCAATGTTGCTGACAGCAAATTTTAAAGGAAATAATATTGACAACCTCGATGGGGAAATTAAGCTTCTGAACTCCAATATAACAAAATTTGGAACTACTCTTGAGCTTTATGATTTTACCGTCAGATCTTACATTGATAATAACCAGCATGTTATCAGTTTACACACCGATTATGCTGATGCAGAAATCAGGGGAAGGTTTAATATTGCCGGACTGAACTCATCTGTCGGCTCAACGCTTGCCAGACTGGTGCCTTCGAAGTACAGGATGCCTTTAAAGAAAACCGATTTCGTAAAAGAGAGGCTCACCCTTAACATTACATTTAAGAATACTGACAAGATAAATAACTTCTTTCGTACCGGGATCCTGCTTTCCGAAAAGAGCATTCTGAACGTGGAAATAATGTCTGACAGCCTTGTGAAAATTATCTGGAACGCAAAAAAGTTGCAAGCCTGGGGCAATACATTCAATAATATGTCTTTTGAAGCCGATCTCTCCTCATCAGACCTCTCAGCCATGCTGAGAACCACTTCACTGAATTTTATGGGACAATCTGAATTAAGGGGATTTTCAGCAGATATCAGTACAAAACCGGATCAATTCCGCTTCAACTTTAACTGGGATAACCATGAAGCTGTTTTGAACCGTGGAGATTTTACTGCCAGAGGTTCCTTTATAAAAGATCCAAAGGGTAACTCGGGACCGGTTCTTAAAATTGACATTGATTCTTCAGAAATTTACAACCGGAATAATCTCTGGAAAATAAATTACTCCACCCTGCATATTGATTCCAATTTCGTGAATGTCGACAGGTTGCTGATCAGTAACGGAGAACGTTACTACCTTATCGATGGCACTCTCTCCGAAAATACTGCTGATTCTCTTCGGCTGGAGTTTAAAGGCATAAATATTTCACCTCTGAATTATGTTCTGTCCAATAAAAATGAACCTGATCAGATTGACCTGGGATTGAAGGGAGAACTGAACGGTAATATACTTTTGACGAATGTTTTCCATAATCCCTTGATAGAGAGTAACCTGGCGATAAGCGATTTTTCATTGCTTCAGAGCGATTACGGAACCCTGTCGCTTATTTCAGCCTGGAATAACATTAGCAAGGTTGCAGATGTCCGGGCAGGCAATAATTTTAACGGAAAGAAAATGCTTGACATTGCCGGTCATTATGATCCTGCCGGCAAAATAATTGACCTGAGTGTTACCGCTGACAAGCTGCCAATTAATGCTCTCAACCCTTTACTGAAAGTTTTCGCATCTGAAATTGCCGGTTCTGCAACCGGAACGATAAGGTTGTCAGGCGAAACAAATAAGCTTGTCATTAAAGGTGCGGTGATGGTTGATAATGGATCAATAAAAGTCGATTATCTCCAGACAAAATACGGGATCAATGACTCGATCAGGTTCAACAGGAACAATATTTTATTCAGGAACATAAGACTGACTGATGAAAGAGGTAATCTGGCAACACTCAGCGGATCAGTAAATCACGAATTCTTCAAAGAGTTTTATCCCGACCTCACAATAACATTAAATAACACAATGGTCCTGAATACCAATGCAAAAGACAATGAAATGTTTTATGGTGTCGCTTTTGGTTCCGGAGTAACAACGATCAAAAGCGGTCCTAATTCCATTATATTTGATATATCGGCAAAAACAGGAAGTAATACACGGTTCTACATGCCCCTGGTTACCACGGCAACCATCTCTGACCATTCATTTATTACATTCATAAATCCTGATACTTCCGGCATGCCTGAAACGGTACCGGTAAAAAACATTCCTTCAACTGTTGCCCAGACAGGCATTGACCTTAATTTTGACCTGGAAGTGACACCCGATGCAGAAGTACAGCTGATCTTCGATGAGAAAGTGGGAGACGTAATTAAAGGACACGGGTATGGAAATCTGAATATCAATCTTAACAGGAGGGGCGATCTGAGGATTTCAGGGGATTATATTATTGAGGAGGGTGAATATACATTTACTCTGGGTAATATCCTGAACAAGCCGTTCAAGATAGAAAGCGGAGGGAGAATTTCATTTAACGGGGACGTTGACAATGCCGAAATCGATATGAAAGCCATCTACAGCCTGAGAACTTCGCTGAATACGATTCTCGCCGGTGTCAGTGATTCAAAGTATAATGAGAGAATACCGGTGGAATGTCAGATAAATCTTTCCGGCAAGCTTTTTAATCCGACAATTGACCTGGATATAGAACTGCCCTCTGCCGATGAGGCGAACCGTGCTTACCTCAGAAACGTGATCACTTCGGAAGAGGAGATGAACCGCCAGTTTCTTTACCTTCTGGTCACCAACAGTTTTATCGGGGCTTCAGGGACTGAATCAGCCGGAACCGGTATGGCTGTTACAACAACCGAAATGCTTTCAAATCAGTTGAGTAACTGGTTATCACAAATAAGTCAGGATTTTGATATAGGCTTTCTCTACCGGCCGGGATCCAGGGAAAACCTTAATGCTCAGGAAGTGGAAGTGGCTCTGTCTACACAGCTTCTAAATGACAGGGTTACAATAAACAGCAACCTTGGTGTACGGGATCAGAAAGGATCCACTGAAACTACCGAAAAGATAACCGGTGACTTTGATATAGAATACAAGATAACTGAGAAGGTCCGGTTTAAATTCTTCAATAGATTTAATGATCCTACCACCGGAAAACATGATTATACCCAGGGGATAGGATTGTTTTTCAGGGAGGATTTTGACAAATTTTCTGACCTTTTCAGGAAAAGAAACAAATCTGAAATGAAAAAGGAGGAGGAACCTGAAGTAACCGCAAATGGAAGGTAATCTACATCTTGCAGATACCCATTACATTCCGGTTAATAAATTTTAAACCTTTGTTATTAACAGTGTATAATACAATCAGGTATAAATGCGTTTTTTAATATCTTCGCACCGGATTTAAACAAATGATCAGATAAAAAGAAATTAAAACAGAACTAATTAAGTTAATATGGGATTCTTACAGTTTATTTTGCAGGATGTACCGGTTACTTTACCAACAACAAGTGATGCTGAACTGACACTGCTCGATTTCGCAATCAAGGGAGGATGGGTTATGATCCCCATTGTACTGCTATCGTTCGTGGCAGCTTATATCTTCATCGAAAGGTATTATGTCATCAGAAGAGCAACAAAGGAAGATCAAAACTTCATGAACCGGATAAAGGACTATATCCATGATGGTAAGGTAGAAGCAGCACTGGCACTCTGCAGATCGACCGATAGCCCTTCAGCAAGAATGGTCGAAAAAGGAATCTCCAGGCTCGGCAGACCTTTACAGGATATCCAGACAGCGATTGAAAATGTGGGAAAACTCGAAATATCGAAGCTGGAAAAAAGCTTCCCCACTCTTGCTACAATAACAGGTGCAGAACCAATGCTGGGATTTCTGGGTACTGTTATCGGAATGGTCCGGTCATTCTATGCAATGTCAATGGCAGGTAATAATATAGAAGTGTCGCTTCTCTCGGATGGTATATACACCGCACTTATTACAACTGTTGCAGGTCTAATTGTAGGTATCCTCGGATACTTTGCGTATAACACCCTGGTTGTCAGGGTTGAAAGGGTGGTATTTAATCTTGAGGCCACTCTTACGGAATTTATGGATATTTTGAACGAACCGGTTAAATCAGATCGTTAAATGGCAATCTCGCAAAGAAATAAGATCAGCATCAATTTCAGCTCGGTGGGAATGACCGACGTAGTATTTAATTTGTTGATATTCTTTATGTTAACTTCAACACTGGTTCATCCCACAGCATTGAAACTTCTGCTTCCGAAAGGTTCCACGCAGACATCTGCAAAACCTCAGACCACAGTTTCAATTACAGCTGACCAAAGGTACTTTGTTGAACAGCAACCTGTGACTCTTGCAGAGCTTGAGTCAGTTTTAAAACAGAAGCTGGGCAGCACACCGGAAACTTTTATATCGCTTCATGCCGACAAAACGGTTCCCTTTGAAAGCGTAGTCGAAGTATTGAATATTGCACAGGCAAATAATTATAAACTAATAATTGCAACCACGCCCAAATAGAGAGATCTACAGGATTCCTTCGGAAAAAAAGAAAGGAATTGCAGGAACGTTGGTTATCCACGTTGCAGTATTTCTTTTGCTTATTCTTTTTGGATTTTCACCTCCGCCACCTCCGGAATTTGAAGAAGGCATCCTTGTCAACTTTGGTACCGACGAGACCGGACTGGGAATGATCGAACCTTCTCCTCCTGCCGTTCAGGAAGAAGCACCACCCCCGCCGCCTTCCAATACGCCGGTCACAGCTGAGGAAGAACCTCTTCTTACCCAGGAAACTGAAGATGCCCCCGAAGTGAAAAAAGTTGATCCTGAAGCTGAAAAAAAACGTCTTGAACAGCTTGAAGCCGCAAAGAAAAAGAGGGAAGAACTTGAAGCTGAACGGATAAGGAAGGAACAGGAAGAGATTGAAAGGCAAAGAATTGCAGCTGAACAAAAGAGACAGGCAGAAATTGCTAACAGGACAAGGGATGCTCTCGCAGGTTCCAAAAACAAGGGAACCGGATCAACGAGTGAGGGTGTAGCCGGCGGAAAAGGTAATCAGGGTTCTCCCACAGGTTCCGTGGATTCACAGAATCGGGGTGAAGGCAGCGGACTCGGGAATAAAGGCATTTCCTATGACCTCAAGGGAAGAGGTGTCCAGAGGCTGCCACTTCCTGAATATAAATACCAGAGCGAAGGCAGAGTTGTTGTGGAGGTAAGTGTAGACAGAACAGGAAAAGTAACCCAGGCTACCCCGGGAATAAAAGGATCAACTACACTCGATGAATATCTTCTCAGGGTCGCAAAAGAAGCTGCGCTAAAATCACAATTCGATGCAAAACCCGATGCACCTGTAACTCAAAAGGGCACAATAACCTATAATTTTATCCTGAAATAGCCTGGGGAATTACTTTGTCAGGAGCTGCCTGATCGCAACATTCAGATTGTCAATCAGGTTCTTATCCTTAATTACGTAGTCATCAATGCCTTTTCTTGCCAGCTCCAGAACTATTTCGCCCTTTTCCTGACCTGAAAGCATGACCACCGGAATTTGTGGTTTCATTTCTCTGATCTTGTCGAATACCTCCATCCCGTTCGAGAATATCCTGTTTTTTTCGGTGAACAGATAGTCGAGTATTATCAGGGCGGGATTCCTTTCCAAAGCATCCAGGCACTCTTCTCCCGATTCGAATGCTTCAACCCTGTATCCTTCGGATGTAAATCGCTTGACCACCAACGTATTAATAAAGGGATCGTCATCAACAATAAATATTAGTTTCTGGCTGCCCATATCCGGCATTTAATAAAAGAGATATTGTAAAATTAACAAATCTATTTCAATTTGCCTAAATATTTAGAATTCAAACACCCGACCTTGTCTCCCTTAGTGTATTTGTGCCATAGTGGTAAAATTTAAGGCTACCAGGACACTGAGGCACAAATTTTCACAAAGTATTTTCTAAAACTATTAATCACATTGCAAATAAAGGGAATGGCTTCATCATCTTTACAACCTTCTCCCCTACCCTTGTGATGACTGTCTCATTATCAACATCAGAGATAACCTCATCGATCAGATCAACAATCAAAGGCATATGTTCTTCACCCAGACCCCTGGTGGTAATTGCAGGCGTACCAACCCGCAAACCGGAAGTAAGGAAAGGTGATCTGTTATCGAATGGCACCATATTCTTGTTTATCGTTATATGTGCCCTTACAAGCGCATTTTCAGCCTTTTTACCCGGAATATCCGGAAACTTGGTCCTAAGGTCAATCAGCATCAGATGGTTGTCAGTCCCCCCTGAGATAACCTTATACCCTTTACTAATGAATCCTTCAGCCATAACCTCTGCGTTCCTTTTCACTCTTTTCTGATAATCATTGAATTCAGGCTGGAGGGCTTCACTGAACGAAACCGCTTTTGAAGCGATTACATGTTCGAGCGGTCCTCCCTGAACTCCCGGAAAGACACCGGAATTGATAAGTGACGACATCATCCTGACCTCACCCTTTGGTGTTGTAATACCCCATGGATTGACAAAATCCTTTCCCATCAGAATGATACCTCCTCTCGGGCCTCTTAAAGTTTTATGCGTGGTGGATGTCACAATATGTGCATATTTCAGCGGATTCCTGAGCAGACCTGCGGCGATAAGTCCTGCCGGATGAGCCATGTCAATCATGAGTATCGCACCGACCTCATCTGCAATCTTTCTCATTCTTTCGTAATCCCATTCGCGTGAATAAGCTGAAGCGCCGCCAACAATCATCTTTGGTTTTTCCTTCAGGGCTATCTCCTCCATCATATCATAGTCAACAAGACCTGTTTCCTCCCTCACACCGTATGATACCGGTCTGTAGAGAATACCCGATGAATTTACCGGTGAACCATGTGACAAATGTCCCCCGTGAGCAAGATTCAGTCCCATAAATGTATCACCCGGTTTGAGGACAGTCATGAATACTGCCATATTAGCCTGGGCTCCCGAGTGTGGCTGAACATTGGCATATTCAGCATCGAAAAGCTGCCTGAGTCTGTCAATGGCAAGCTGTTCGGCTTCATCAACAATCTCACACCCACCATAATAGCGGTGACCTGGATAGCCTTCAGCATATTTGTTTGTCAGCACCGATCCCATAGCTTCGAGTACCTGCGGACTCACAAAATTTTCCGAGGCAATAAGTTCTATTCCATTCAGCTGGCGCTGACGTTCTTTCTCAATAATGGCGAAAATCACATTGTCTTTTTGCATTTGTTGTTATTTTAAATTTATTCTTCTGAAAACTGTATCAATAATTCACGGTATGTGCTAAAAATCCTTGCCTTTGAGATAAATCCCACATAGTAACCATTATCGAGGACAGGTAAATTCCATGCTCCTGTCTTATTGAAAGTCTCCATCACCGTTTCTATGTTCTCCTTTTTATCAATGTATGAAGGTGGAATTGTCATCAGGTCCCTGACGTATACTTTATTATACAAATCGTTGTTAAACATGATCTCCCTTACTTCATCAAGCGAAACAACCCCTTCAAGGACATTATAATCGTCTACCACGGGGAAAAGATTTCTGTTTGATTTTGAAATGGCCTTTACCAGATCTCCCAGAGTATCAGTTCCTTTCACTTTGATCAGGTCTTTTTCAATATCATTTTTCCAGTCCATCATGGTCATAACTGCCTTATCCTTGTCGTGGGTAATAAGCTCTCCCCTCTGCGCCAGCTGGACATGATAGATAGAATGACGTTCAAAGCTCCTGACAGTTATATAGGCAACTGTTGAAGTGATTATGAGAGGTATAAGAAGGTCATACCCGCCAGTTATTTCCGCAATAAGGAAAATTGCAGTCAGAGGTGCATGCATAACGCCTGCCATCATACCGGCCATCCCCACCAGTACAAACCTGTTATCAGGCAGGTCAACATTAAGGAACCTGCCAAGCAGACTGGCGACCAGATATCCGTTTACACCGCCTATAAACAGAGTCGGAGCAAAAATCCCTCCTACACCGCCTGCACCATTGGTTGTACTGGAAGCAATGACCTTCAAAAATACAAGTCCTGCAATGAATAAGGTTACTATCAGATAATTATCTGCGAATCTGGAAAAAAGACTGTTGTTAAACACTGTATCTGTTTCACCCTGCAGAAACAGAAGTATTGTTTTATAACCCTCACCATAAAAAGGAGGAAACAGGAATATCAAAACTCCCAGAATAATGCCACCGGTTACAAGTCTGACATAAATGTTCTTTATCTTCTCAAATTTACTTTCCAGAAAGAGTGTAGTCTTTGAAAAATAGAGAGACACAATTCCGGAGCCGACACCAAGAACAATGTACCAGGGAATATTGGCCATATTGAATGCCCCCCTGACCGTAAATGAAAACTGAACCTCGTCGCCCATCAGGAAGTAAGCAACGGTTGCTGCAGTTACCGATGATATAAGGAGGGGCACAATTGATGAAATTGTGAGGTCAAGCATCAATATCTCAATTGTGAAGACAATCCCTGCAATCGGGGCTTTGAAGATACCTGCGATCGCACCTGCAGCCCCGCATCCTATCAGCAGCGTTATGCTCCGGTAATTTAGTTTGAAAAACCTTCCGACTGTTGAACCTATTGAAGAACCAGTCAGTACAATCGGGGCTTCGGCGCCGACGGAACCCCCGAAACCTATGGTGAAGGTGGTGGCAACGAGAGATGTCCAGTTATTGTGAGCTTTCAGATGGCTCTTCTTCTTTGAGATTGCATAAAGCACCCTGCTTACACCGTGGCCTATATTATCGTTAACAATGTATTTGACAAATAATAGTGTAATGAGCATCCCTATCAGGGGGTATGCAAGGTACAGATAACTTCCCGAATCCCGGTTAAGACCTTCGGCAAGAAACTGCTGTGTGTAATGGATTGTGGTTTTAAGGATCACTGCCGCGAGAGCGCTCAGCAGACCAACAACAAAGCTCAGGAGATATAACAATCTCACCTGATCTGTGTCTTCAGCCAGTGGATTAAATACCTTCCTTAAAAACTTGCTTTTTAACATAATTCTGCAAATATAAAAACATTAATAAAGCTTCTCCGTTTTTTAATTAAGTTTGTCCGGACTGCAGAAGTACCGGTCTGAAGGGTACCCCTGTAACAGACTTTTGCAATGAGAAGAATCAGATATATACTTGCAGTTATCCTGTCAGTTCATACCTTTCAAATCTATGGGCAGATCGATTCTATCCGGCCCGAACCACCGGTACTTAATCTGGCTACTGTTAATCAGTTAACAGGAAACGTAGAATTATACTGGCAATCCGGTCCGTCACCCGATGTGTCCGGCTATGTAATTTATCTTTACACGAATAATGAAGGATATGCCCTGGACACAATAACTAATCCATTAATTACCAGCTTTATACGGTCGGGATCAGGTACATCCTTTTACAGTGAGGCTTTTGTTGTGGCTGCAGTTGACACTGCAGGGAACATAAGCCCGCTGTCGAATGAGCTGAATACAATTTATACTGAAGCCCGTTTTGACACCTGCAACAGGCAGATTGACATAATCTGGAATACCTATCCTTCACTTCCTGTAAAGGTTCTTAATTATTCGGTATTTTTTTCAGCCGGAGGAAATCAATTTGCAGAGTTGTCCCAGGTAGAAGCTGATAAATTAAACTTTCTGTTCACCGACTTTGACCTGAACGTACAATATTGCTTTATCGTGAGGGCAAATCTTGAAAACGGCTTGTTTTCAGGATCAAACACCGCATGCTTACTTACCAGGATGCAAAAACCGCCGCAATGGATCAATGCCAGATATGCAACCACGGGTCCGGGCAACACGATTTCGCTTTCCTTTGAAATTGACCCGCAGTCAGAGATCACTTCCTATGTACTGGAAAGGATGACAGGAGCTACTGATATTTTCCGGGAGATCCGTCAGTTCTCAACCACGGCTGATTCAATCTCATTTACCGACACGGAAGCCGATCCCCTCAGGGTAAATTATTACCGGCTGGCTGCATTGAATAATTGCGGTACACCGGTAATTTATTCCAATATCGCTTCTAATATTGTACTCTCACTTAACCGGCAGGAGAATAAAGATGAAATTGAACTCAGATGGAATCCGTATACTGAATGGACCGGCGGCGTGAGTTCATATAAATTATTTGTAAATCCGGGTGGCAACACCGGAGTCAATTATGAGGAGAAAGCGACCATCTCATCTGACGATACAATCTTCATTTCCAGGTATTCCGATTTCATGAATGAGGTTACCGGCACAGAGATCTGTTTCATGATAAAGGCATATGAAGCATCAAATCCATACAGCGAACCCGGGGTGAGCAGCTCTTCTGTAGTCTGTATTCCTGCAACTGAGAATGTTACTGTTCCAAATACCTTTACTCCGGACGGTAATCTCATCAACGATTATTTCCGTCCGGTAATGTCATTCACACCTTCCGGCTACCATCTGTTAATCACCGATTTAAGGAGAAAGGTACTTTTTGAAACCAGGGATCATGAGGATGAATGGGATGGTATGTTCAATGGAATCAGGGTACCGGAAGGAGTCTATCTCTGGTTTCTGAAAGTCGGCACTCCTGCAGGAAAAACCATATCCCTGACGGGAACTGTGACAGTAATCGATAACCGCTGATAAATTCATTATTCCACCGGTGTTCAAACGCCAATATTTGAGCGAATAGAGCTATATTTGCATGTTTGTCGGACAGGCGCAGAAGAAATTTATGGGTACAAAGGAATTTTTTGATGATGAAGATAAAAACCGAATCGAAGCCGAATTTGATTCTCTGGTAAAAAACTGTATAAGATGCAATAAACCCGGCGACAGGGAGATGATTGAGAAGGCATTCCGAATTGCCAATGAAGCTCATTGGAATATGCGCCGGAAATCAGGGGAGCCCTATATTCTGCATCCGATTGCCGTAGCCAAAATTGTAAACCAGGAAATCGGGCTCGGAGCCAGATCGATTACAACCGCGCTGCTTCATGATGTAGTTGAGGACACTGAATATACACTTGACGATGTCAGGCGTGATTTCGATCCGAAGATTGCCTCCCTGATTGATGGTCTTACCAAAATTTCTGACACCTATAATAAAGAAACCTCCTCCTCCCTCCAGGCCGAGAACTTCAGAAAAATGCTTCTTACCCTTTCAGACGACATGAGGGTGATCCTTATAAAAATTGCCGACCGGTTGCATAATATGAGGACCCTTGACTCGATGCCCGAGCACAAGAAGATGAAGGTTGCCGGTGAAACAATATTTCTGTATGCTCCTCTGGCTCAACGCCTTGGTTTGTTTGCCGTTAAGAGCGAGCTTGAAGATCTCAGCTTTAAGTTCCGTCAGCCCCATATCTATGAGGAGATAGCTTCAAAACTGAAACACAGCGAGAAAAAGTACTATGCACTGATCAACAAATTCTCCTTCCCCATCATTGAAAAGCTTACGACTGCCGGATACAAATTCGATATAAGCGGGCGACCTAAATCCATCTTTTCGATCTGGAAGAAAATGCAGTCAAAAAATGTCCCGTTCGAGGAGATATATGATGTCCTGGCCGTAAGAATAGTTTTTGAATCGCAACCTGATGTTTCCGAAAAAACTCAGTGCTGGAATATCTATTCGATGATCACCGACACTTACCTCCCAAAACCAGACAGGTTACGTGACTGGATAAGCCGGCCGAAACCAAATGGTTACGAAGCCCTGCATCTGACGGTTATGGGACCGGAAGGAAAGTGGGTGGAGGTCCAGATAAGGAGTACCCGTATGGATGAGATAGCCGAAAGAGGATTTGCTGCACACTGGAAATATAAGGGCGACAATTCACCTGAAAGCGAACTCGACAAATGGATCAGGAAGATCAGGCAGATGCTGGAAAATCCGCTTGCCGATCCGATCGAATTCCTTGATGAATTCAAAATGAATCTCTTCTCTTCCGAGATTATGGTATTCACACCCAAAGGCACCCTGATCAGTCTTCCCAAGGGCGCATCAGCACTTGATTTTGCCTATGAAATACATACTGAGATAGGCAACAAGGCTATCGGAGCAAAAATTAACTACAGGCTTAACCCGATAAATGCTGTACTGATGAGCGGTGACCAGGTTGAGATCATTACCTCGGACATATCAAAACCTGAAAAAGAATGGTTGTCATTTGTCAGAACATCAAAAGCCAAGGAAGCTATTAAGGATGCTTTGAAAACCGAGACAACAAACCGCGTGCAGAAAGGGATGGAGATACTCGAAGCACGGCTTAATGAACTCGGAGTCTCGCCCAATACTGAGATCCTTAAAAAATTGCTTATGGCTTATGATGTATTAAATAAGGATGAGCTCTACTCGGGTATTGAACTCGGAATAATAGACCTCGATAACCTCAAAAAAATACTTCGGAAATCTGCATCAAAAAGCGTTATAAAATACTGGGATCTGAAATTCATCGTAGGGAAGAAAGAGTCAAAAGAGCCTGAGCCTGAACCTGAACCTGAACCTGCATCTAAAAAAATCGATACCGGTGTTCCGTTCCTTCTCAGGGAGAATGTTGAAACCGCAGGTCAGTCCTATGAAATTGCAAAATGCTGCAATCCTATTCCCGGAGATGAGGTCACCGGATACAGGTCACCAGAAGGGCCTGTTATAATTCACAAACCCAAATGCCCTGTTGCTATAAGGATTATGTCGAATGAAGGGAACAGGATCATAGCCGTTAAATGGGCAATGCATAAACTGGTCTCATTTATTGCCAGGATAAGCATGACCGGGATTGATAGAATAGGTCTTGCGAACGAGATCACTTATATAATTTCATCTGAGCTTAAGGTCAACATGACAAAAATTAATATCTCAGTCAGCAACAGTATATTCGAAGGTACAATTGACCTGTATGTGCACCACACTAAAGACCTTAACAATCTGATACTTAAGATTTCAAATATTAAGGGGATCGAGAGTGTCAAGAGGGTTGAGGATTTCTCGTAAATAAGACTTCCCGATAATAAAGAACCTTGTACTAATTGTATAAAAAATGTCTATTTTTACAATTATTTTAAATTAGACCAGATATGATTAGTGAGGATACAAAAGTGACTGTCAAGAAGATATTCACTGAATACCTGGAGAGGAAAGGGCACCGGAAGACACCTGAAAGATATGCAATCCTGGATGAAATATATTCACGCAATGGTCATTTCGACATTGAGTCGCTCTATATCTTCATGAAAACTAAAAATTACAGGGTAAGCAGGGCAACATTATATAACACTATCGAACTCCTGCTTGACTGCAATCTGGTTGTAAAACATCAGTTCGGAAAGAACATTGCGCAGTTTGAGAAGGCATTTCAGTGCAGTCAGCACGATCATCTTATAGATGTTGAAACAGGGAAGGTCATTGAATTCTGTGATCCGAGGATAAATGAAATAATTAAGACAGCTTCCGAACTGTACGCATTCACTCCTCAATATCATTCACTGTATATTTATGGAAATCTGAAAGACAGATCATAAAAAAAGGGCTCACCGATGCGGGCCCCTTTCTGTTTCAGCTCATTCTGTATTCAGTTTCCGGATCAGAAAGCATATCCGAAAGACATGCCGAATGGAATACTTACACTGGCTCTGTCTTTGAATGTATCAATGTCCCAGTCGGTACCTGTAATGTCCCATTTTCTTGAAACAAAACCCATACCTGTAAATATGTCAAGGGTAAATCCTCCTGAGGTTATCATCTGATATCCGATTACACCATTTATATTGAGTTTGGTAGCAGCGATTTTTTGTGTTTCATCAGATTTATTCTTTATGTTGGCTGAAGCATAGGAAACGTGCGGGCCGATGTAAAATCCTTCAGGAGCGGACAAATCGCGGCTCAGGAAATATTTATACCACCCCTGGAACCTGAATCCACTGGTTTTTATACCCGTTATTTCAGTTCCTGATTCATCGGATGCAAGGTCATCGAGATTAACCAGAGCACTTGGGCCTATATAACCTACACCCAGCTGAACAGAGGATTTTTCTGAAACGGCTGTTTCGAGCAGTAATTTGTATTCACCGGTAACCGGAATAACTACGACCCAGAAAGGGCCACCCAATGCTGAAAGTGGATTTGTCTTGATAGTGAATTTGAAGTCCTTTTCGCCTGAAGCTTGTGCAAAAGCGGGAGATGCAGTCGTGATCACCGCCAATCCTAAAATTATTAAATACTTTACTTTTTTCATAATCATGGTTTCGTTAAGACTAGTTAAATAACAATTAAAATTACCAAATAACGGGCAAAGAACAAGATACGTATTTTTTCATAAACTGAATTGACCGTATTGCGGATATTTATAAGCATCTTTCAACATTTATTAACAATATTTAAATGTGGTGTTTGACGGTCGATTTATTTTGTAACTTGTGGCTTGTTTTTCTCATTTCTACATTTTAATAATATGAAGATTGACATACTGTTAGGCCTTCAATGGGGTGACGAGGGCAAAGGAAAAATTGTTGATGCAATTTGCCCGAAATATGATATCATAGCCCGTTTCCAGGGGGGCCCAAATGCCGGTCATTCACTCGAATTCAACAATGTCAAACATGTATTACACCTGATACCTTCAGGCATATTCCACACTGAAAAGCTCAATGTCATTGGGAATGGAGTAGTTATTGATCCTGCTGTTTTCAGAACTGAGACAGGGTCGCTCGGACTGTCACTTGACGAACTTACAAAGAGACTTGTCATATCTGCCAGGGCTAACCTTATCCTGCCCGGACACAGGATCCTGGATGCTGCATATGAGTGTAGTAAAGGGAATACCAAAATCGGATCGACTCTCAAAGGTATAGGTCCGGCGTATACGGATAAAGCAGGACGTAATGGTCTGCGCACCGGGGATATCCTTCGGAAAGACTTCATGGAACTGTATAAGGAACACACCAGAGATCATCTTACAATTCTAAAGAACTATGACTTCCATTTCGATCTGAAAGAGTATGAAACCGGATGGTTTGAAGGAATTGAACTCATGAAGAAATACAGGATAATTAACACCGAATACCTTGTTAATGAGCTGATTGATGAGGGCAAAAAGCTGCTTGCCGAAGGTGCTCAGGGTACGATGCTCGATGTTGATTTCGGTTCCTATCCTTATGTTACTTCATCAAATACTATCAGTGCAGGAGCGTGCACCGGTCTTGGAATCTCACCGGGGAAGGTGGGTGAGGTAATTGGTATCTTTAAAGCTTACTGTACCAGGGTTGGAAGTGGTCCCTTCCCTACCGAGCTGAACGATGCTACAGGCGAAATGTTGAGAAATACCGGTCACGAATTCGGTTCGACAACCGGGCGACCAAGGAGATGCGGGTGGCTCGACATTCCGGCATTGAAGTATGCGATAATGATTAACGGGGTTACTCAGCTTTTTATGACGAAAAGCGATGTTATGTCGGGATTTGACAAGGTTAAGGTATGTTCATCATACACTGTCGGTGGAAAAGAGTGCAGTGAGATCCCGTTCGAAAATATCCGGATTGAACCTCAATATAATGAACTCCCGGGATGGAAGGAAGACATCTCGAAAATCAGGGATTTCGATAAACTGCCTGAAAACCTTAAACTATATATAAAGTTTGTTGAGGATCAAACCGGAGTACCCGTCAGAATGGTTTCGGTCGGACCCGACCGCAATGAAACAATATTCAGGAAATGATCACACCGCAGAAAATTATTGTTTGATATATATCCATGCATCTACCTGTACGGTATCCTGGAACTGGTTGAGGCGGTTGATAGCCCGTCTGATACTCTCATGAGATTCAGCTGAAACCAGCTCGAATCTGGTCCCCTCCATCTTAATTATTTTGGTATCGTAACCGCGGGTCCGGTATTCTTCAGCCCAATCTCTTGCATATTCCGGTGTAATAAAACTGCCCACAATAATATTATATCTTGATGCCTGGACAAGCTCCTGCTCATTCGTGATCCTTATCGAATCAAGACGGGCATTTTCGATTGCCAGTAACTGATCCTGGACTTTTCTTATCGAATCTGCAACCCTTATACTGTCCTGCTTTGCCTGCCATTCGGCCATTACCCTGTCTTTTTTACCGAAGAGTTTTTTCCCTTTGAAATACTTGCATGAAGGAGTAAATGCAAGAAGCAATACCAGTAAAAATGCTGTTAAATATCTCATACCCATATAATATTGATTTATTAAATTGCTGTTGTTGCCATATCCTGCTGCTTTCCACCATAATACAATCAAAGATACAAAATATTGAATACCAACCCAAATGATAATACAATAGTTAGTCTCTCTTAATTTTAAGGGATTTTGTATATTGGACAATTAAAATTTCAGATCTCTTAAAACCGCAAAATGAAATCAATAATCCAATTCTTTGAAGAGAGTGTCGAAAAGTACAGCAGTAATGTTTATCTGTGGGAAAAGCCACAGGATAAATATGAGGGCACTACTTACGGCGAGACTAAAAAACAGGTTTACGAATTTGCTGCCGGCCTTATGACCATGGGTATCCGGAAGGGCGACAGAATGAGCCTGATCTCTGAAGGCCGGAACAGCTGGGTCATCGGGGAGCTTGGAGTCTTTTACACAGGGGCCATGAATGTTCCGTTATCAACTAAACTGAATCCCGAGGAGATAAAATTCCGCCTGAATCATTCCGAAGCAAGAATTATAATGATATCAACCCTGCAATATCCAAAGCTTAAAGAGGTAATGAAGGAGTGCCGTACATTAGAAAAAATAATTCATTTTGATACCCAGGAGGAGTATGCTCCGAATGAGATCCATTTCAACGAAGTCAGAAAGCTGGGCAGGGAGTGGCTCGAATTACCGGAAAACATGGCCAAATTCGAGGAGAACTGTAAGAGTATAAAACCATCCGATTTCGCAAATATCTGCTATACTTCCGGGACAACTGCCGATCCCAAAGGAATCATTCTTACCCACGGAAACTATATTACCAACGTTTATCAGGCATATAGTATAATTGATATACCTTCATTTTACAAAACACTTCTGATCCTTCCGTGGGATCATTCATTCGGACATACCTGCGGAATATTTGCATTCATGGGAAGGGGAGCAAGTATTGCCTCCATCAAGGCCGGCAAAACCCAGATGGAAACCCTGAGAAATGTTCCGGTCTGTCTGAAAGAGATGAAGCCTAATCTGCTGATGAGTGTTCCGGCAATAGCCAAGAATTTCAGAAAGAATATAGAAAGGGGAATAAAGGAAAAAGGAAGATTTACTGAAGTTTTATTTAATTACGCCCTTAAAATGGCCTATGCCTATAACAAGGAGGGCTGGAATAAAGGACTCGGATTGCAGAAACTTAAAAAACCTCTCCTGAATCTTTTCGATAAGATCATTTTCAGCAAAGTGCGGGAGGGTTATGGCGGCGAGCTGGATTATTTCATCGGTGGCGGAGCATTGCTGGATATTGAGCTTCAAAGATTCTTTTATGCACTCGGAATCCCAATGTATCAGGGTTATGGATTGACCGAGGCTTCACCGGTTATTTCATCCAATACTGCCTCGCGCCACAAACTGGGCTCATCCGGGATCCTGGTCAATAACATGGACCTTAAGATCTGTGATGATGACGGGAATGAGCTTCCTGTGGGACAGAAGGGTGAAATAGTGATCAGGGGTGGAAATGTAATGTACGGATACTGGAAAAATGAAGTTGCTACAAAAGATGCCATCAGAGATGAATGGCTTCATACAGGCGATATGGGTTTTATGTCGGAGGATGGATTTCTTTATGTCCAGGGTAGATTTAAAAGCCTGCTCATTGCTGACGACGGCGAAAAATTCAGCCCTGAGGGAATTGAGGAAGCAATATCCGAACAGTCAAAGTATATCGACCAGTGCATGCTTTACAATAACCAGAAACCTTATACGGTTGCCCTTGTTGTGCCGAATCAGCATATGCTGAAATTGTATCTGGAGGAGAAAAACCTTACCGCTGATTCCGAGGAGGGTCGACGGAGTGTGCTCAATCTGCTGGAAAATGAGGTAAATGAATACCGGACCAACGGTAAGTATGGGAAAATGTTCCCCCAACGATGGCTGCCGGTAGCAATAGGAATTCTTGAGGAAGGTTTTACCGAGGATAATGGCCTTATGAACTCATCATTGAAAATTGTCAGAGGTAAGATAATGGATAAATACCAGGACCTTATTGACTTCTTGTATACACCTGATGCAAAGGACGTTGCAAATGAAAGGAATCTGGAAGAGGTAGAAAATATGAAGCTGGGTTAGCCTGCTTTGAAATGGCAGGAATGGGATAGAAAAATATCGTACATTTAGTGCTTATTTCAGAGTCAACAAAAATTTAGAATGAGTGCTCTTACACGATTGAATCCATCACCAGTATGGCATTATTTCGAAGAGATCTGCAAAATTCCACGGTTGTCTAAAAATGAGGAAAGGATCAGAGCTTATCTCCTTGATTTTGCTGAGCGGAACAAATTTGAGGCGAAGGAGGACAATATTGGTAATATACTGATCATCAGACCATCGCATCCTGAAATGACGAACAGGAAAACGATTGTACTTCAGAGTCATATGGATATGGTAGGCGAAAAAAATGCCGATCATCCGCATGACTGGTCAATCGATCCGATCATCCCGGTATCGAACGGCGAATGGGTATCTGCAAGCGGTACGACCCTGGGGGCTGATGATGGAATCGGCATTGCAATTCAGCTTGCAGTTCTGACTAACAAAAACCTGAAGTCAGGAAAGATAGAATGTCTGTTCACAGTTGATGAAGAATCAGGAATGACAGGTGCAGTAAACCTGAGACCCGATTTTTTCAGCGGACGGATCCTTATAAATCTTGATTCGGAGGATGAGGGAGTGCTGTATATCGGATGTGCCGGAGGGATCGACACTATTGGCACTATGAAATACAGGAGTGACCCGGTGCCGGACGGAATCATTGCTTTTAATATATCTGTTACAGGGCTGCGCGGAGGACATTCCGGTGATGAGATACACAAAGGTTACGGAAATTCTGTGAAGATAATGAACAGTATACTCCGGAACCTGTCAAACCAGTTCAGCATATCGCTCAGTCAATTTGACGGAGGAAACCTTCGCAACGCAATCCCCCGCGAATCGTTCGCAACAATAATTGCAGACAAGTCATCGGAAGATAAGATCATCAACCGGGTAAAAACATTTCATGCAACCCTTCTTGAGGAGTTTGGTGATCTGGAAAAAGAACTGAAGGTAACAATTAAACGAACCGGAATTCCATTAACCATAATGGACAGGGAGAGTCAGGAAAAGCTTCTGAGTTCCCTGACGTGCTGTCCGCACGGAGCAATAGCCTGGTCGAAGGAAATGGAAGATCTTGTAGAGACGTCCACTAACCTGGCATCTGTTAAATTCGAAGAAGATAATACTATCCGGATAGTGACTACCCAGAGAAGCTCCATTGATTCTTCAAAAAGGGATGTGGCAGCAATGGTTGAGACATGCCTTAAGCTCGCCGGTGCAAAAGTTGAACATTCGCAGGGGTATCCTGGCTGGAAACCGAACCTGAACTCCGAAATATTGAAAATTACACAAAACTCCTATAAGAAACTTTTCGGCAGGGAACCTGCTGTAAGGGCAATACATGCCGGGCTTGAGTGCGGACTGATCTACGAGAAATTCAAAGGCATCGACATGATCTCTTTCGGACCGACAATTAAAGGAGCACATACCCCTGATGAAAAGATCGAAATCAGAACAGCTGTCATGTTCTGGGATCTTCTCATTGATGTAATAAGCAATATTCCTCTGAAAAACCAGGATACGATTTCCTGAGTTCCTGTCATTCGTCAGTCACAAACGAAGAACTCCTCCTTTTCGACATAACATAGTGGACAGACCCAATCGTCAGGAAGATCACTGAATGGAGTTCCCGGCTCTATTCCTGCAGCCGGATCACCGAGGTCAGGGTCATAAATATAGCCGCATACACGACATTGATACTTTTCCATATTTAATTGGTTTTATGTTTTTAGCTGGTTCTGTTATGTTTTATAACGCATCTATTCTACTTAAACCCCCTTTCCCGTTTCCCCCTCCTTTCGACCGGAGCACTCTTATCTTCGCAGATCTCGATCAGAACTCCCGATGCGGACTTCGGATGAATAAAAGCAATATCAAGGCCTTCGGCGCCTTTCCTGGCCACAGTGTCAATAAGCCTGATGCCGTTCTTTTCGGCATCTCTAAGCTGTTTATTAATATCCTTTACTGCAAAAGCAATATGGTGTATCCCCTCGCCTCTTTTCTCAATAAATTTTCCGATCGGACCCTCAGGATCGATTGATTCAAGCAGCTCAATCTTAGTCTCCCCTACTGCGAAAAATGCCGTTCTTACTTTCTGATCAGGCACCTCTTCAACCTTATAACACTTCAGGCCAAAAATCCTTTCATAAAAATCGATTGAAGCCTGAAGATTGCTTACTGCAATTCCAATATGCTCAATATGTGATGGTTTCATAACGTATCTAGAATGGAAATTCGACAGGTTTTTCTATTTCAGACTGTTCCGTTTCAGGCTTTTGGGCAGCCTGGTGAATAGCATTCCCGTCTACAAAAATAGCTTTATACGGGGTAGTAGGGCATGCAAATTCACAATGTCCGCATCCGATACAGATATCGACATTGGTTTCAGGAATCAGCAGGTTGCCTTCATAAGGAATCATGTAGACAGCCTTTGTGGGACATGCTTCAGAACAGGCACCGCAGGCTGTTTTTTCTGTCTTTACAATGCAGTTGTCCTTTATGAAATTAGTCTTACCGATCTGGGTCAATTTTTTTGCTTCCAGGATAAGGGGTTTGAGTGCATACGTGGGGCAAACTTCCGTACACTTTGTGCAGTTAAAGGTGCAGAAGCTTCTGTGGTAATTCATAACCGGCTGCATCATTCCTGCAACACCATACTGCAGGAAAGCAGGTTCAAGGACATTGTTCGGACAAGCATTTACGCAGAGTGAGCAAGCGATACAGTGCTTGTTGAAATCTTCGATCGATCCTGCACCCGGCGGGCAAACAGGAGTAGTTTTATTTTCCTTTACTGTCGATGCCTTTTGAGGCACCGGTGCGGGCTTATCTTGTCCTTTAACAATCTGAGGAAGGCCCAGAAGAAACAATATCACCCCGGCAACAAATCTGCGCTTTCCCGGATCCGTTTCATGTTCCTTCTTTTTCAAACTTACAATCCCATAATACATTGCCTTGTCGGGGCAGATTTTAACGCAGTTGAAGCAACTGACACAACGGGACTCATCAACTTTATACTGGAGGAAATCGATGCATGACGATTTACAGCCGACTGCACATCTGCCGCAACGAGTGCATTTTTCCGTATCAAATTTGATCCTGAGAAGTGATACTTTTGAAATAAGTCCCAGAAGTGTTCCCACAGGGCAGAACATATTGCAATAGAGACGACCTTTTGCCAGGGAGAGGCTTCCTACAAGAAGGAGGAAAACAACAGGAATTGAGTATGTGAGAAGCTGGTATTTAGGAATAGCAGTATGACTCAGCGCGTAAATATCAAATTTGCCGAGGATGCCGGCAATGAAATTGTTTATAACGATAACACCCGGTTTCCCGAAGTAAGTTATGAACCGGCCAAAGATACTGTAAGGATCAAGAAGGGTCACGAGGTAAATCCCCCACACTATTGTAACTATCAGTGTTGCAGCCAGTAAAGTGTATCTGAGGATAGTAAATGGCTTCTTAAAACCAAACCTCCTGAATTTCTTTCTGATACGTCCCCCTATCCTGCTGAAAATGTCCTGTCCTATCCCCAGGGGACAAAGAAATGAACAGTATGTTCTGCCTGTAAGAAACGTAAGGATAAGCACTGAAATGAATCCGGCAGATGCCAGTGTTCCAAGATCATAGAATTTTACGGCGGAAGGGATGAATTGCAGGTAAAGCAGGAAATTGACATACTTTGCCGGTATAATATATCTGAAATCCACAAAGAGCAGGAAGAAACAGATAAAGACAAGTGCAGAAAAGATTATCCGGAAGGTTCTCAGGAAAGGTGACCTCATCTGAAATTACATTTTAATTCTTTTAATGTTAAGTGAATCAATGTTCATATTTCCCAGACCCAGCTTATGAGCCATTCCTATGTATTCTATTTTTCCGGTTTCAACCCCGAGCATTTTAGATGCTGCGGTATCACCGGCAACCCAGTCGGTTGTGATTATCTGCGATTTCATCTGGACAACATCCTGCTTTGATACCCCCTGGGGTCCGTTTTTAACCATAACATTAAAGCAGTCAATAATATTAAGAGCGGGTTTTTTCTGGTACAATGCATAATCAGCAATACACTGGTTGAGATCATTGGCATGCCAGAATCCCCTGTCCCATACAACACCCATCATGTTTTTCAGCCCGCAGGTCATTCTTGTGGAATTGTGATTTTTCAGTATGGGGACATTGATGAATACGTCTGTCTCGAGTAATAATTCATGGACCCTGACTTTTTTCAGTTTTAATCCGCCCGGAATATCAACTTCCTGGTAATAGTTTTCCGAATGGGCCGGAACGACTTTAGCACCGGCGCTTTTTGCTGCTTTCTCAATTCCGGAATTCTTATAGCAATTCACCCAGTTGTCAATTGAATGATCCATTACATAAACCTCTTTGGCTCCGGCTTTAAAGCAATGTTCAACTATCCTTTTAACAAGTGAGGGATTTGTATTTGCTGCAAGTTCGGGAATTACATCCCACCCGATATTTGGTTTTACAAGAACTTTCTGACCCTTCGAAACGAATAAGCCCATTCCTCCCAGTTCCTGAATGCCAAGGTCGAACATTGCATCAGGATTGCCTCCCATGATTGCAACCATATCATATTTTGCACTTGCCGGTGGTGATCCCCATAAATTTCCGTATCGTCCAACACTGAAAGCTCCCGCAACCAGGCTGGCACCCGCTGATTTCTTAAGAAATTCTCTTCTTTTCATGATTAAACCTGTTCTTTTCGGAAGTTACGAATTCTAAAAGTGTCGAAAAATACAATTTTTTTTTGTTTTAGCGTAATGAACACCGATAAGTGTCAGAGAATCTCCCGGCGGATTTTCATTGAAACCTGCGAAACGGGGAAATTGCCCGTTAATTATTATTTTTGCTGCCTGTAACTTTGTGATTGGTGTATTTTAATAATACGGAATATTTGACAATAATAATTATAACTATCTGAATGAAAATACTTTATTATGATTGTTTTTCGGGGATCAGCGGCGATATGAACCTGGGTGCAATGATAGATATTGGTGTTGACAGGGAATTCCTCACCAGTGAACTCAATAAACTCAATGTGGATGGATGGAAACTGGAGGTCGAAAAGGATCAGCGGCATGGGATCTTCGGGACCAAAGTGACCGTAAAGCAGACTCACGCTGAACATAAATCGAGACATCTTTCTGACATTGTAAAGATCATTGACGGTTCAATGCTTGATGATAAAACAAAGGAACTGAGTAAAAAGATATTCATGAAAGTGGCTGTGGCTGAATCAGTGGTTCATGGTGTTTCTCTTGAAGAGGTTCACTTTCATGAGGTTGGTGCTATCGATTCCATTATTGATACCGTTGGTGCTGCTATCTGCTACAGTTCCCTTAATGTAGATGCTGTTCTCGTTGGAACAGTTGAACTTGGAGGAGGATTCATAAAAAGCAGCCATGGGAGACTTCCTGTTCCGGCTCCGGCAACGGCTGAAATCATTAAAGGTTTCACGGTAAAAAAAGAGGGAGTCGATTTTGAAGCAACAACTCCGACCGGAGCAGCAATCCTGGCTGCACTCGGGACACACTTCAGCGATCTTCCGGCATTCAAAATTGAAAAAACAGGATATGGCGTCGGACAAAAAGAAAGTCATGAAGTACCCAACCTGCTGAGAGTTTTTATTGGAGAAACTGAAGAGAGCCAGTCAGGTCATGATGCACTTCTTATTGAATGTAACATTGACGACATGAATCCGGAATTTTACGACCATATTTCGGAAAAACTCTTCATCGCCGGAGCATCGGATGTATTCCTTGCCAGCATTACAATGAAGAAGGGAAGGCCGGGAACCATTCTTAATGTTGTATGCGAAAAGGGATTATCCGATCAGGTGAAGGAAATTATATTCACTGAATCCACCTCGGTTGGCATAAGAACATTCCCATTCAGGAAAGACACCCTTACCAGAAAATTTGAAACTGTTCAGACTGTTTATGGCAATGTTACAATCAAACGTTCATTCTATAATGGAAAGGAAGTCTCCTGTAAACCTGAATACGGAGAATGCAGAAAAATCGCCGAAGAGAAGGGCGTTCCCTTAAAAGAGGTATACAACAGAATAATGAGTTCAATTGTTAATAAATGACCTCTCCCTAAATCCCTCTCCCAGGGGAGAGGGACTTAAAAAAGATTGATAAGACTGCCATGGCATGCCTGCTTACAAGAATCCCGTACGAAACCGAGATCAGACCGGAAATGCTTCGCATGATCGGGGAAGGAGAAAATTTCCTGTTCAATAAAGGATATCCGGGAACAAGGATCA
>Ga0105107_10000185_pt1 | contig 35992 bp, 30 predicted proteins | sample PPLLaktember2015_6_FD_79335 | JGI IMG/M metagenome (GOLD analysis project Ga0105107, IMG submission 79335) | Freshwater sediment microbial communities from Prairie Pothole Lake near Jamestown, North Dakota, USA - PPLs Lake P8 Core (1) Depth... | ecosystem: Environmental > Aquatic > Freshwater >...
AGGCGGATGCGGCCGTCCTGGGGCAGGCGCTTCTCGGCGATGTTGAGGCCGCCGAGGATCTTGATGCGCGACACCACGCTCGGCATCAGCGCCTTCGGCAGCGGCGCCACCGGCTCGTAGAGCAGGTCGTCTACCCGGAAGCGGCAGCGGATGTCCTTCTCGAAGGGCTCGATGTGGATGTCGCTGGCGCGCTCCTTCACCGCCTGCTGGAGCAGCGAGTCGACCAGCCGGATGATCGGAGCCTCGTCGGAGGACTCGAGCAGGTCCTGGGGCTCGGCGCTGATCTCGCTGGCGAGGGCCGCGAAGTCCTCGTGGGCGTCCTCGACGATGTCGGTGATCGAGTCGGCGCCGCGGTCGTAGACCTCGTGGATGGTGGTGAGGATCTCGCGGCGGGTGGTGAGCTCGGTCTCGACCTCGACGCCGTCGAAGAGCAGGCGCAGGTCGTCGAGGGAGGTGGTGTCGAAGGGGTCCGAGATGGCGACGCGCAGCGTGCCGCGCTCGGTCATGCCGAGGGGCAGCAGGCTGGCGCCCTTGGCGAAGGTGATCGGCACCCGCTCGACCAGCTCGGCGTCGACGTCCTCGGGGCGCAGCGAGGCGCGCACCGGCAGGCCGAGCTGGCGGCCGAGGGCCTCGAGGGCCTCCTCCTCGTTCAGGAAGCCGAGGGCCACGACCGCCTGGATCAGGCGCTCGCCGGTCTCGATGCGCCGGCGCGCGGCCGCGTCGAGCTGCTCGGGCGTCAGCCGCGTGCTCTGCAGCAGGAACTCGCGCAGCGAGAGGCGCTCGGACGCGGGGCTCGCCGGGGCGGCGCTCACGGCTGCTCTTCTCCGCTGGACGGCTCCGCGACGGAGGTGTCGACCACGACCTCGGGCGAGAGGCCGAAGGCGCCGGTGATCGCGTCGGCGGCGAGCTGGGCCTCGCGAAGCTCGCTGAACGGCCCGAGCCGGATCTCGTAGAGCACGCTGCCGCCGCTCTCGCTCGCCAGCAAGGTACCGTCGTAGCCGGCGTCGACGAGCTCGGTGAGGAGCTGCTGTGCGGCGTTCTCGCTCCGGTACACCGCGGCGAGCACGGCGTAGGCGGGGCCGCTGCGCGCGGCGGCGGCGGCCTCCTCGAGGCGGCGCCGCGCCTCGGCGTCCTGCTCCTCGATCTCGCGCATGCGGTCGAGGGGGTAGCGCCGGTCGTGCTTCACCAGCTCGGCGCGCACCGGGTTCTTGCCGACGTAGGGCTCGGGCTCGATGCCGGCCGCCTCGGCCTCGGCGCGCCGCAGCTCCGCCTCCTCCTGCTCGCGCTCGGAGAGCTGCAGATTCTCCTCCGAGTTCGCCCAGAACTCCTCGCGCTTGCGAATGGTCTCGCGTTCGAGGTCGGCGGGCGTGCGCACGATGTGGGGCGTCAGGAAGACCAGCAGGTTGGTCTTGGTGAGGGCCTTGTTGGTGGTCTTGAACAGCCAGCCGAGGAACGGGATGTCGCCCAGCCAGGGCACCTTGTTCTCGCTGTCGCCGTACTTGTCGCTGATCAGGCCGCCGATCACGACCGTCTCGTGGTTGGCCACCACCACCGTGTTCTCGACCTTCCGGCTGGACAGCGAGACGCCCACGTCCTCGGTGTTGCCGGTGATCCCCGACAGGGCCTCGTTGACGTCGGTGATCTCCTGGAAGATCTCCAGTCGCACCGCGTCGCCCTCGCTGATCTGAGGCGTCACGCGCAGCGTCACACCGATGTCCTGGCGCTCGACGTTGACCGAGGTGGCCAGGTTGCTGCCGGTGGCGGTGTCGATGCCCGCGGCGGACTGCACGCGGCTGGTGATGATCGGGATGTTGGCGCCGACCTTGATCTCGGCCTCCTCGTTGTCGGAGGTCAGGATGTTCGGCGAGGAGAGGATGTTGGTGCCGTTCACGGTGGCCGAGGCGCGGATCACCCCCTGGATCAGCGTCGACCCGGTGCGGATCGACGCGGCCGTCACGAAGTTGGTCGGCACCGCGCTGGCGAGCAGGGGGGTGAGCAGCGCCTGCACGTCGTTGACGTCGATGCCTCCGATCGAGCCGGAGGAGGCCGGCGGCTCCGGGTCCTCGGGGTCTTCGGGGTCGTCGGAGTCGTCGCCGACGATGTTGGTGTCGGTCAGCGAGCCGACCCCGAAGCTGCCGCCGCCGCCGTCGAAGATGCGCACCAGCCCGCTGAAGCCGAGGTCCTCGCCGTCGCTGATGTCGATCTCCATGATCAGAGCCTCGACCAGCACCTGGGGGCGCGGGACGTCCAGCTTGTCGATCACGGTCCTGACGGTGGAGAAGCCCTCCTGGCTGGCCTGGATGACCAGCGAGTTCGTCGGCGGGTCGGCAGTGATCGTGACGCCCTCGGCCAGCTCGGTGATGGCGGAGCGCATCGCCTGGGCGGCGCCCGCCGCCGCCGCCTGCTGCGCGACGTTGGCGAGGCTGCTGCTGCGCGCCGAGGAGCGCCCTCCGCTCGCGCCGCTCGAGGAGGGCACCGCCTGGCCGCTGATCAGCGCGTTCAGCGTCTGGGAGAGCTCCTCGGAGTCGGCGTGCTTCAGGTAGTAGACGTGGATGCGCCCGCCGCCCGAGACCGGGACGTCGAGCTTCGCCACCACGGCGCGGATGTCGTCGAGCCGCTGGCGCGCTGCCAGCACGATCAGCGAGTTGGTGCGCGCGTCGGTGATCAGCCGCACGCGGTCCGCCGAGCGCAGCTCCGCGGTGCCCCCGGGCGCGGTGGCGGCGGGCCGCCGCGCCCGCACCCGGGCCGCCACGCCCTGCGCGCCCGTCCCGGTGTCGGAGACCTCGGCCTCGAAGATCTGGGAGAGCTGGTCGGCCATCACGGTGGCGTCGGCGTGCCTCACCTTGATGACGGTGAGCTCTTCCTTGTAGGTCTCGACGTCGATCGAGCCGATCAGGTCGAGGATGCGGCTGATGTTCGACGCCGAGTCGGTGAGGATCACCGTGTTCGTCGGCGGGTAGGCCATCATCGACGCATCCTTCGACACCAGCGGCTTCAGGGTGTCGGTGATGGCCTGGGCGTCGATGTAGCGCAGCGGGATCAGGCGCGTGATGAAGCGATCGCTGTCGGGCGTCTTCTGCTCGCCCCGCATCGTCTCGATGTTGGTTTCCTTGGCCTCGCGGATCGGGATCACCTTGCGCGCGCCGCCCGGACCCGGCACCACGGTGAATCCCTTCACCTGCAGCACGGACTCGAACACCGCGTAGGCCTGGTCGATGGTGATCTTGGTCGGCGAGACGATCGTCACGCGGCCGCGCACGCGGTCGTCGTAGATGAAGTTCTTGCCGGTGAGGCGGGCGATGGTGTCGATCACCACCGGCAGCTCGACGTCCGTGAAGTCGAGCTGCACGAGGTCGCCGTCGACCGTCGCGCCGGGCTGCGCCGTCGGCTGCTGGGCGCGCGGCTGCTGCGCGCGCGCGACGAGCGGCGCAGCGAGCGCCAGCGCGACCAGCAGCGCCGCGAAGGGCAGGGCGCCGACTCCGCGCGCACGGCGCGGCTGCTCTCGAAGAAGGCCTTCGCTTCTCGACACCCGGGTTCCGGCGCCCCCTCTGTGCACGGCCGGCGCCCTCGCGCGCGAGCCGCCGCCGACTAATCGGTCTTGGTGAAGCTCATTTGCCGCGGCTGGCCGTCGGCGCCCCTCACGGTGACGTTGAACTCGTTCGCCTCGGTCAGCTGGCGCAGCACCGCCGCGCTGTCCTGCTGGCTGGTGATGTTGATGCCGTTGAACTCCGTGATCGTGTCCCCGTTCTGGATCCCGATCTGCTCGAACAGGCTGCCCGTCTGGATGGCGTTGAGCTGCACGCCCACCATCTGCCCTTCCTCGTACTTCGGCAGAATGCGGGCCTGGGAGAAGAGCGCCGCGGGGTTGTTCGCCAGCGACCGGACGTCCTCGCCGCTCACGCCAAAGCGATTCTCGGCCAGGCGCTGCACCCGTTCCACGGGGCTGTTCCCCCCCGGCGGCTCGGTGGCCGCAGGGCGCGCGGCCTGGCGGGGGTAGCTGCGGCCGCGGGCGTTGCGCGTGGAGGCGACGCCCTGGGTTTCCTCGTCGAGGGCGAGCTCCTCCAGGCGACCGCCGTTGCGCAGCACGATGCGCCGGCGCTCGATCCGGGTGACCTCGGCCTTGCCCTGGAGGCGATCGCCGATCCGCACCACCAGGTGCTGGCGCTTCTCGAGGTCCTCGACGGCCGCCCAGCTGAAGCGCGCGCTGCCGCCGGCCGCGGTGCCGAGCAGCTTCAGGGGGAGCTTCGTGGCGGCGAGATCGTCGGGGGTGACCTCCTCGCCGGGCGAGACGAGGGTCGAGTGGAACAGGTTCCGGTCGAGGATCGCCTTGCGGCTGTCCCAGGTCCGCACCTCCGCCGCCGGGACGGCCACGGCGGCGGTTTCGGCGGGCGCCGCCGGGGCGAGCACGCCGCCGACCACGGAGCTCGCGATGCCCGCCGCCAGCCAACAGCACAGCACTGTCAGCAGCGCGTTGGCGGTCCAGATGACGACGCGGTTCAAAGACATGGATACAGCGTCCCCCGCGACCCGGGGGGGATCCGGGGATTCACGGCCAGGGGCGGCAGTATAGCGGCGAGCCCCGCGCAGTCCAAGCGCTTTTCCCGCGAATCCGAGGGGTTAGTGACGCTTTGCACGACCGGCATCCCTTGCGCTGCGAGCTGTGGGAGTGACACCTTGAGCCCCCGGGGCGTTCCGCCGGGGGGCGGCGCGTCCGGGAGGCCCGATGCTTCGGATCGCCGCGGCCGCCGCCGGCGCGACCTTCGCGCTGGGCTCGCTGGCCCTCCTGGCCCTCTGGCTCGGCTTCGGCCGCCCGGCCCTCGAGATCCAGTCGCCGCAGCCGGGCGAGCAGATCGGGGTGGACGGGCTGGAGCTCCTGGTCCGCTTCGAGCCCGTGGGGGCCGTCGAGCCGGCGACGGCGAGGGTGCTGCTCAACGGAGCCGACGTGACCGCCCAGTGCACCACCGGGCGCAACGGCATCCACGCGCGCCTCCACGGCCTCCTCGACGGCGAGAACCGCGTCCGGGTGGAGGCTTTCGTGCGCACGCCGGCGGGGCTGCTCGTCGAGCAGGCGCGCGAGGTCGACGTCCGCTTCCGGCCCCCGCTCGGCTTCGATCGCGGTTGACAGGGGGGCATCGGGTCCCAGCTTTCGGCCCATTCGAGGACACCAGCCCGGCCGGCGAGGCCGGGGCAGGGGAGAGGACCGGGAATGGCGACCACGGGCAAGATCATCGGCATCGACCTCGGCACCACGAACTCCGTCGTCGCGGTGATGGAAGGCGGGCAGCCCGTCGTCATCACCAACGAGGAGGGGGGGCGGACCACGCCGTCGGTCGTCGGCTTCACCGACGAAGGCGAGCGCCCGGTGGGCGCCGTGGCCAAGCGCCAGGCCGTCACCAACCCGACCCGCACCGTCTACTCGATCAAGCGCTTCATGGGCCGGCGCCTGGCCGAGGTGCCCGAGGAGATCCAGCTCGTCCCCTACAAGGTGGTGTCGGGCAAGGACGGCATGGCCGCGGTCGACATCGACGGCAAGGCGTTCACGCCGCCCGAGGTCTCGGCGATGATCCTCCAGAAGCTGAAGGCGGCCGCCGAGGCCTACCTCGGCGCCGAGGTGAGCGGGGCCGTCATCACGGTGCCCGCCTACTTCAACGACGCCCAGCGCCAGGCCACCAAGGACGCCGGCAAGATCGCGGGGCTCGACGTCAAGCGCATCATCAACGAGCCCACCGCCGCGGCGCTCGCCTACGGCCTCGACCGCAAGAAGGACGAGAAGATCGCCGTCTACGACTTCGGCGGCGGCACCTTCGACATCTCGATCCTCGAGGTCGGCGAGAACGTGGTGGAGGTGAAGGCCACCAACGGCGACACCCACCTCGGCGGCGACAACCTCGACCAGCGCGTGATCGCCTACCTGGTGGCGGAGTTCCGCAAGGACCAGGGCATCGACCTCACCAAGGACCCGATGGCGATGCAGCGGCTGCGCGAGGCGGCCGAGAAGGCCAAGATCGAGCTGTCGAGCTCGCAGAGCACCGACGTCAACCTGCCCTACGTCACGGCCGACCAGAGCGGGCCGAAGCACATGAACCTGAAGCTCTCGCGCGCGAAGCTCGAGCAGCTCGTCGAGGACCTGGTGCAGAAGACCCTCGAGCCGTGCCGCAAGGCGCTGGCCGACGCGGGCCTCTCGGCCGCGCAGATCGACGAGGTGGTGCTGGTCGGCGGCTCCACGCGCATGCCGCTGGTCCAGCAGAAGGTCAAGGAGCTGTTCGGCAAGGAGCCCAACAAGAGCGTGAACCCCGACGAGGTGGTGGCGCTCGGCGCGGCCATCCAGGGCGGCGTGCTGGCGGGCGACGTGAAGGACGTGCTGCTGCTCGATGTGACGCCGCTCTCGCTGGGCATCGAGACGCTCGGCGGCGTGATGACGAAGCTGATCGAGCGCAACACCACCATCCCCACCAAGCGCAGCCAGGTGTTCTCGACCGCTTCGGACAGCCAGTCCCAGGTGGAGATCCGCGTGCTGCAGGGCGAGCGCGAGATGGCGAACGACAACCGCGAGATCGGGCGCTTCTTCCTGGACGGGATCCCGCCGGCCCCGCGCGGCGTGCCCCAGATCGAGGTGACCTTCGACATCGACGCCAACGGCATCCTGTCCGTCGGCGCCCGCGACCAGGCCACCGCCAAGGAGCAGTCGATCCGCATCGAGGGCTCGGGCGGCCTCTCGAAGTCCGAGATCGACCGCATGGTGAAGGACGCGGAGTCCCACGCCTCCGAGGACCGCTCGCGGCGCGAGCGCATCGAGAAGAAGAACCAGCTCGACAACCTGATCTACTCCACCGAGAAGACGCTGCGCGAGAGCGGGGAGAAGCTCCCCGAAGCCGAGCGCAAGGAGCTCGAGGAGGCGCTGGCCGCGGCGCGCGGGGACCTCGAGAGCGAGGACGTGGCGCGCCTCGACGCGGCGCGGCAGCGCGTCGAGCAGGCGGCGCACAAGGCCATGGAGCTGCTATACAAGGCACAGCGCGGCGGCGACGCGGAAGGCGCGGCGGGCGCGGCCGGTGGCCAGGCTGGCGGCTCCGGCGGCGGACGCGGCGAGGACGTGATCGACGCCGAGTTCACCGAGGAGAAGGGCAACTAGCCCGAACCCAGGTTGGACCGACCCCCGCGCCGAGATCCCACCGCCGAGCTGTTCGGCGAGCTCTCCGACTGGACGCCGGGAGATCGCTGGCGACCTGCGATCGACGTCTTCGAGACCGAGAAGGCGGTCGTGGTGCGCGTCGAGCTCGGCGGGGTGCGCAGCCAGGACGTCAAGGTCACGGTGGACGGCGACGTGCTGAAGATCCAGGGAGCGCGGCGCGCTCCCGCGAACGACGATGTCCGGCGCCTGCACCGCATGGAGATCGCGTTCGGCCGCTTCGAGCGCACCATCCGCATCGCGATCCCGTTCGAGCGCGAGCGCGTGAACGCGAGCCTCGAGGACGGGTTCCTGACCGTGACCCTGCCGAAGCGCGAGGCGCTCCGGCGGCGCATCGAAGTCGAAGCCGGAGGGGAGGACGAGACGTCACGATGAGCGAAGAGCAGGAAGAGCCTCGCGACCTCCCGGTGGCGGGCTCCGAGCACGGCGAGAAGGTCGCGGTCGGCATCGGCGGCGGCGAGGAGCCGCAGGGCCCCGAGCTGCCCGGGGAGCTGCCCGTGCTGCCGCTGAAGAACACCGTGCTGTTCCCGTTCCTGCTCTCGCCGCTGCTGGTGAACACCGAGCGCTCCAAGAAGGTGATCGACGCGGTGCTGGTCTCGCCGGAGCGGCTGATGCTCTCGGTGGCGGTGCGCGGCGACGTCGAGGGCAGCCCGCGGGCGGCCGACGTCTACCCGGTCGGGACCGTGCTGCGCATCGTGAAGATGCTCAAGTTCCCCGACGATTCGTACCGCCTGGTGGTGCAGGGCGTGAGCCGCGCGCGGGCCGAGGCCTTCCTGAGCGAGGACCCCTACCTGCGCGCCCGCGTGGTGGCCCTGCCGGACCGCGGCGACCCGGAGGCCGTCGAGATCGCCGCGCTCTCGCGCAACGTGCGCGACCAGTTCGTGGCGCTGGTGGCGGAGAGCCCGCGCCTCTCCGACGAGCTGCAGGTGCTGGCCCAGAGCCTCGAGGAGCCCTCGCGGCTGGCGGATCTCGCCGCCTCGAACCTCGAGCTCGACGTCGAGACCAAGCAGCGCCTGCTCGAGGAATCGGACGTCGCGACGCGCCTGCGCGACGTGCTCGTCGAGGTGCGCCGCGCGCGCGAGTCGCTCCAGGTGGAGAGCGAGATCCGCGAGAAGGTCCAGAGCGAGATGGGCAAGACGCAGCGCGACTACATGCTGCGCCAACAGCTCGACCAGATCCGCCGCGAGCTCGGCGAAGCGGAGGACTCGGAGGACGAGGCGGAGCAGCTCCGCGAGCGCATCGAGGCGGCGGGCCTGCCCGAGGACGCCCTGAAGCAGGCGAACCGGGAGCTCGAGCGGCTGGCCCAGACGCCGACCGCCGCGGCGGAGCACTCGGTGATCCGCACCTACCTCGAGTGGATGGCGGACCTGCCCTGGTCGCGCACCAGCGAGGACAGCCTCGACGTGCGACGCGCGCGCGCGATCCTCGACGAGGACCACTGGGACCTCGAGAAGGTCAAGGACCGCATCGTCGAGTACATCGCGGTGCTGTCGCTGAAGCGCGACCTCAAGGGCCCGATCCTCTGCTTCCAGGGTCCGCCGGGCACCGGCAAGACCTCCCTCGGCCGCTCGATCGCGCGGGCGCTGGGCCGGGAGTTCGTGCGCATCTCCCTGGGCGGCGTGCGCGACGAGGCCGAGATCCGCGGCCACCGCCGCACCTACGTGGGCGCGCTGCCGGGCCGCATCGTGCAGGGCCTGCGCCGGGCCGGGACCCGCAACCCGGTGTTCCTGCTCGACGAGGTCGACAAGGTGGGGGCCGACTACCGCGGCGACCCGTCCTCCGCGCTGCTCGAGGTGCTCGACCCGGAGCAGAACTCCAGCTTCAGCGACCACTACCTCGAGGTGCCCTTCGACCTCTCCCAGGTGCTCTTCATCGCCACCGCCAACGTGATGGACACGGTGCCGCCGGCGCTGCGCGACCGCATGGAGGTGCTGGAGCTGCCGGGCTACACGGAGGAAGACAAGCTCCAGATCGCCCGCCGCTTCCTGGTGCCCCGCCAGCGCGAAGCCAACGGCGTGGCGAACGTCGACCTGACGCTGCCCGACGAGACGCTGCTCTCCGTGATCCGCAGCTACACGCGGGAAGCCGGCGTGCGGAACCTCGAGCGCGAGATCGGCGCCCTGTGCCGGAAGACCGCCCGCCGGGTGGCCGAGGGCGAGGCGCGGGGAGCGGTCGTGGTGCGGCCGGAGGAGCTGCCGGATCTGCTGGGGCCGGTGAAGCACGAGCCCGAGCTGGCGGAGCGCGCCGGGATGCCGGGCGTGGCGGTGGGCCTCGCCTGGACCCCCGCCGGCGGCGACATCCTCTTCATCGAGTCCACCCGCATGCCCGGCCGCGGCAAGCTCAGCCTCACGGGCTCGCTCGGCGACGTGATGCGGGAGTCGGCGGAGGCCGCCCGCACCTGGCTGCGCACGCGCGCGGGGGATCTGCACCTCGACAAGGCGCTGTTCGAGAGCTCGGACCTCCACCTCCACGTGCCGGCCGGGGCCGTTCCCAAGGACGGCCCGTCGGCGGGGGTGGCGATGGTCACCTCGCTGGCCTCCCTGCTCACCGGGCGCAGCGCTCCGCCCGACGTGGCGATGACCGGGGAGATCACGCTGCGCGGCAAGGTCTTGCCGGTGGGCGGCATCAAGGAGAAGCTCCTCGCGGCCAAGCGGGCGGGCATCCGTCGCGTGCTGCTCCCGGAGCGGAACCAGCGCGACGTGCTCGAGATCCCGCCGGACCTGCTGAAGGGGCTGGAGCTCGAGTATGTGGGGACCGTCGACGAGGTTCTGGATCGCGTGCTGGTGGCGCAGGCCTAGCGCCGCGCCGCTGCTTGCCGCGCTGCTCGCCGGGGCCCTCGGGGTCTCGGGCTGCGTGACCCGAGGGGCCCACGAGCGCGCCCTCGACGAGCTGCGCGCCGAGCTGGCGCAGGCCCAGCAGGACGCCGTGGACAAGGACCGCTCGATCGGCGCGCTCGAGGAGGAGCGCGCCAAGCTGCTCGGTGAGATCGAAGACCTGCGCGACGCGCGCGAGAGCCTCTCCCAGGACGTCAAGGACCGCGAACAGAAGATCGAGAAGCTGCGCGGCACCTACGACGCGCTCGTGGTGGACCTCGAGGCGGAGGTCTCCGCCAACGTGCTGCGCATCGAGCAGCTCACCGAGGGGCTGAGCTTCCGCCTGCCCCAGGACGTGCTGTTCCCGGCGGGCTCCGCCGAGCTGACGCCCGCGGGCGTGCGCGCGGTACGCGAGGTGGCGACGCGCATCCAGGCCGGCGAGGACCGCGTGGAAGTGCAGGGCCACACCGACGACCGCGCGATCAAGGGCGCGCTGACGGCGCGCTACCCGACGAACTGGGAGCTCGCCGGCGCGCGCGCGGCGAGCGTCGTGCGCGTGCTCGAGCAGGCCGGCGTGGCGCCGGCGAGACTCTCGGCGGTCTCCTTCGGACCGAACCGCCCCCTGACGTCCAACGACACCGCCGAGGGTCGCGCGCAGAACCGCCGCATCGAGGTGCGCATCGTGCCCCTGCGCATCGCGCCGGCGCCGGCTGCCGGCGAGACCTCGGAGCCCGCGCCGGGCGACGAGCCCGCGCCGGACGACGCGCGGGCCGCCGCGCCGGAGTGAGGGGCGCCGGGCCCCGGGATCTCCTCGAGCGCAGCTTCCGGGCCGCCCTGCGCCGCGTCGACGCTGGCGAGGCCGTGCGCCGCGCGCTGCGCGGCGGGCCGGACGCGCTCTGGATCGCCGGCGAACGGGTACCCGGCTCGGCGCGGCTGCGCGTGGTCGCGGCGGGCAAGGCCGCGGCGGCGATGGCGCAGGCCTTCGAGGACGCGGCGGGCGAGCGCGTCGCGGGCGGGGTCGCCGTGACGAAGGACGGGCACGGCCTCCCGCTGCGGCGCATCCGGCTGCGCGAGGCGGCGCACCCGGTGCCGGACGCGCGCTGCCCGGCGGCGGGGGAGGCGGCGCTCGCCGAGGCGCGCGCCGCGGACCCCGGGGACTGGCTGGTCGTGCTGCTCTCGGGCGGCGCCTCCTCCCTGCTGACGACCCCGCTGCCGGGGCTCGACCTCGAAGACCTGCGCGAGGCCACCGCGCTCCTGCTCGCCTCGGGTGCGCCGATCACGGAGCTGAACGCGCTGCGCAGGCACCTGACTGCGGTCTCCGGGGGCCGGCTCGCCGCGGCCACGCGCGCGGGCCGCGTGGTGGTCCTCGCCATCTCCGACGTCCTGGGGGACGCGCCCGAGGTGATCGGCTCGGGGCCGTGCAGCCCGGACCCCACGCGCTACGCCGAGGTCTGGCAGCGGCTCGAGCGTCGCGGCGTCGCGGCCCGGCTGCCGGCGGCGGTGCGCACGCACCTCGCGGCCGGCGCTCGCGGCGAGCGCGACGAGAGCCCGAAGCCGGGCGACCCCGCCTTCGACCGGGTGCGCTTCCACCTGCTCGCCTCGAACCGCGACGCCCTCGGCGCCGCCTGCGACGAGGCCCGCGCGCAGGGGCTCCCGGCGCTGCGCGTCCACGGCGCGCTCGCCGGCGAGGCGCGCGTCGCGGGCGCGCGGCTCGCCGCGCTCGCCCGCGCCTGCCGACCGCGCGGCGGCCTGCTCCTCGCGGCCGGCGGCGAGACGACCGTCACCGTGCGCGGCCCCGGCCGCGGCGGCCGTTGCCAGGAGCTGGCCCTCGCGGCGGCCCTCGGCCTGGAGGGCGCCCGCGGCATCACGCTGCTCGCCGCGGGTACCGACGGCAGCGACGGCCCGACGGATGCGGCCGGCGCCTTCGCCGACCCGGGCAGCGTCGCGCGCGGGCGCGCCGCCGGCCGAAACGCCGCCGCAGACCTCGAGGCGAACGACGCCTACGCTTTCTTCGCCGCCGAGGGCGGCCTGCTGCGCACCGGCCCGACCCTCACCAACGCCCTCGACCTGGTGCTGGTCGCGATCGAGCCGTAGCGCCCGCCGCTACTCCTTCGCGTCGGGGTAGCGCTTGTCGAGCTCCTCGTCGCTCAGCACCACGTCGATCTTGCGGGCGAAGAAGCCTTCCTTGTTCTCCGGGTCGGGCAGCCAGTAGACGTTCACCCGCTTGTCGGCGGGGATGTCGGTGAGCTCGCCCTTCACGCCGTTGATCGCGACCGAGGTGCGCGTGAGCACGCTGCCTTCGGGGATGACCCGGAAGCTGACCTCCTGGTTGCGCTTCAGCTTGTCCTTGTTCGGGCCCTTGCCGGGCTTGTCGACCTTCACCTTCACGGTCTTGGTCGCGGCGTCGTAGCCGAGCCAGGTCGCCTCGGTCTGCGTGGTCTTCTCGGCGGCGCGCGCGGGCGCGGGCGCCAGCGCGACGCTGACGGCGAAGGCGGCAGCGAGCCCGCCGAGGGCGAGGCGGAGGAGGGAGGATTGGGCGGACATGGATGGCGCTCTCCTGTGCTTCGAGAATCGTCGCGTCGACGCGCGCCGGACCGACCGGAACGCAGTCGCCCGCGGGAACGGCTAACCCCGGAAACAGGCTACACGGTCGTGGACGGAACGGAAACCGCCCGTATTCGACCCGGCCGTTCGCATTTGGCCGAGCCCGGCGCGCGCCGATAGACTCCGCCCCCCGGGAGGACCCCTCATGCCCGTGACCGGAGTCGAGTTCCGCGCAGCGCTGTCGCGCTGGGCGAGCGGGGTCACGATCGTCACCTCGGCGGCGGGCGGCCGGGTGCACGGCATGACGGTGTCCGCCTTCAGTAGCGTGTCCCTCGATCCGCCCCTGGTGCTGGTGTGCGCCGACAAGACCTCGGACACGCTGGGGGTGATCGAGAAGAGCGGCGTGTTCGCGGCCAACCTCCTCTCCGCGGAGCAGCAGGCGCTCTCCAACCGCTTCGCCTCGAAGAAGGACGAGCACCGCCGCTTCGAGGGCATCGACTGGCGCGCGGGGGTGACCGGCTCGCCGATCCTGCCGGGGGTGCTGGCGGCGCTCGACTGCCGCGTCGTCGCCGCCCACGACGCCGGCGACCACCTGATCTACGTCGGGAGCGTCGAGTCGGTCGAGGTGTCCCCCGGCGAGCCGCTGCTCTACTTCGCGGGGGCCTACCGCGCGTTCTCCCCGCCCGGAGCGGGTTGAGGGATGGAGCCGCTCCGGCTCGTGGTCTAGTCCGACTACCTGTGCCCGTGGTGCTACAACGCCTCGGTGCGGCTGGGGCGTCTCGCGGAGGAGTTCGGCGACGCCCTGGAGATCGACTGGCGCGCCTACCTGCTGCGGCCGCAGCCGCGGCCGCGGCCGCGCGGCGAAGGCGACGACGAGCTGCTGCGCTTCGTGCGCTACACCCGGTCGTGGCTGCGGCCGGCCGCGGAGCCGGATGCCGGGCGCTTCCGGGTCTGGGAGAGCGGGGAAGGGCCGCCGTCGCACAGCGTGCCGGCGCAGCTCGCGGCCCGGGCCGCGCGGCGCGTCTCCCCCGAGGCGTTCCGCGCCCTCCACGCGCGGCTGCTGCGCGCCTACTTCGAGGAGAACCGCGACATCTCGGCGCGCGCCACGCTGGAGGCGCTGTGGGGCGAGCTCGGGCTGCCGCCGGCCGGCTTCGCCGCCGTAGACGATCCCGCGCTGCTGCGCGAGACGCTGGCCGAGCACTCCGCCGCGCTGGAGGAGGGCGTCACTGGCGTGCCGGCCGCGAAGCTGGCCGGGCAGGACGCGCTGCTGCTCGGCGCGCTGCCCCTCGAGACCTATCGGCGCTGGATCGCGAGGAATCTCGATGCCTGACCTGCGCGGCGCGGACGCGACGCGCATCTTCCGGCTCGACGGCCGGGCGGCGGTGGTGACCGGCGCCTCGTCGGGCATGGGCGTCGAGTTCGCGCGCGCGCTGGCGGCGGCGGGGGCGCGGGTGGTGCTGGCGGCGCGGCGCAAGGAGCGGCTCGAGGCGCTCGCCGAGGAGATCCGGAAGTCGGGAGGCGAGGCGCTCGCGGTGGCCTGCGACGTGGCTTGCGAGGCGGACGTCGACGCCCTGGTCGAGGCGGCGTGGTCGGGCTTCGGGCGCATCGACGTGCTGGTGAACAATGCGGGCTTCAACACGCTGGTGCCGGCGGAGGACCTGCCGCTCGCGGACTGGCGCGCGGAGATCGACGTCAACCTGACCGGCGTTTTCCTGTGCGCCCAGCGCTTCGGGCGGCGCATGCTCGCCGCGGGCGGCGGCAGCATCGTCAACGTGGCGTCGATCCTCGGCCTCGTCGGGAGCGGCCAGGTGCGCCAGGCGGCCTACGCCGCCTCGAAGGGCGGCGTCGTCAACCTGACCCGCGAGCTCGCCGCCCAGTGGGCCCGGCGCGGCGTGCGCGTGAACGCGCTCGCGCCCGGCTGGTTCCCGACGGAGATGACCGGCGACATGTTCGGCGACGAGGGCTCCCTGCGCTGGATGAAGAGCCGCACTCCGATGGGTCGCAATGGCGAACTCTCGGAGCTGGTCGGCCCGCTGCTGCTCCTCGCCTCCGACGCCTCCGCCTTCATGACGGGCCACACGCTCGTCGTCGACGGCGGCTGGACCGCAGTTTAGGAAGGGGACGGACTTAAGAATTTAGAATTGCGCGTGCGGCCCCGCGGGACGGTTTCTAAATTCTTAAGTCCGTCCCCTTCCTAAACTGGTGCGGCAGAGAGGATTCGAACCTCCACGAGCTTGCGCCCGCCAGCCCCTCAAGCTGGTGCGTCTGCCAGTTCCGCCACTGCCGCACGAAGGCGCGGAAGCTAGCGAAGCGCCTCCCTAGGGGGTAGAGGGCGCTTCGGCGGGCGGCGCCGCGGGCGCGTCGCCCGGAGGCGGCACCTCCTCGAAGCCGCCGGCGGCCGGCGCCTGCGCACCTTCGCCGGCCGCCGGCGCCTGCGCGCCTTCGCCCGCGGGCGCCTCCGCCTTCGGCTCCGTGAACGGAGAGGCGGGCTCCTCCTGCTTCGGCTGGTCGTCGTCGAAGAGTTCGGAGCGCGCGCCTTCCTGGGCGAAGTACGCGAGGGTGAGGCTGGTGAGCATGAACACCACGGCGGCGCCCGTGGTGAGCTTCGTCAGGAAGTTGCCCGCGCCGCGGCTGCCGAACAACGTCGCGCCCGAGCCGCCGCCGAACACGGCGCCGATCTCCGCCCCCTTGCCGCGCTGGAGCAGCACCACCACGACCAGGAACACGCACACCATCACGTGGAGGACGGTGAGGAAGAGCGTCATCGGTTCACCTCGCGTCGAAGCGCACGATGCGGGCGAAGCTCTCGGGCTCGAGGCTCGCGCCGCCGACCAGCGCTCCGTCGATGTCGGGCTGGGCCATCAGCTCGCGCACGTTGTCGGGCTTCACGGACCCGCCGTACTGGATGCGGATCGCGTCCGCCGGCGCTCCGAAGCGCTCGCGCAGCACGCTGCGCACCTGCGCGTGGACCTCCTGGGCCATCGCCGGCGTCGCGGTGCGGCCCGTCCCGATCGCCCAGATCGGCTCGTAGGCCACCACCAGCTCGGCGGCGCGCCCGTCCGGCACGCGGGCGAGGCTCTCGCGGAGCTGCGCCTCGATGACCGCGAGGGTGCGCCCGGCCTCGCGTTCGTCGAGGGACTCGCCGACGCAGACGATCGGCCGGATGTCGTGGCGGAGCAGCGCCTCCGTCTTGCGCGCCACGAGCTCGCTGCTCTCGCCGAAGAGCGTGCGGCGCTCGCTGTGGCCGACGATCGCGTAGGCGCAGCCGAGGGCGCGCAGCATGCCGGGAGAGACCTCGCCCGTGAACGCGCCCTGCTCCTCGGGATGCACGTTCTGCGCGGCCAGCAGCACGCGGCTGCCGGCGATCGCCGCCCCCAGCGTCGAGAGGGAAGTGAAGGCGGGCGCGAGCACCACGTCGACGCCGCCGGCGCCCTCGACGAGGGGGACGAACGCCTTCGCGAAGGCCTCCGCCTCGGCCTGCGTCTTGTACATCTTCCAGTTGGCGGCGAGGATCGGCCGGCGCATCTAGCGACGTTCCAGCGCGGTCACGCCCGGCAGCTCGAGGCCCTGGACGTACTCGAGCGAGGCGCCGCCGCCCGTCGAGAGGTGGGTGATGCGGCTCGCGACGCCCATCTTCTTCACCGCGGCGAGGGAGTCGCCGCCCCCGACGACCGAGACGGCCGACGAGCCGGCCACCGCCTGCGCGACGGCCTCGGTGCCGGAGGCGAACGGCTCGAGCTCGAACACGCCCATCGGACCGTTCCAGAAGATGGTGCGCGCCCGCCCCGCCTCGGCGGCGTAGAGCGCGGCCGTCTGGGGGCCGATGTCGAGGCCCATCCAGCCGTCGGGGATCGTCGTCACCACGCGGCTCGGCGCAGCCGCGTCGAGCTTCTCGGCGACCACGTGGTCCATCGGCAGCAGCAGCCGGCGCCCGGCGCGGCGGGCGGCCTCGATCACGCGTCCGGCGTCGGCGATGCGCTCCTCTTCGACGAGCGAGCTGCCGACCGGATCCCCGGTCGCACGCAGGAACGTGTAGGCCATGGCGCCGCCGATCGCGAGCACGTCGGCGTGGGGCGCGAGGGCCTCCAGCACCGCGAGCTTGTCGGACACCTTGGCGCCGCCGAGCAGGCAGAGCAGGGGGCGCTCGGGCTCGCGCACCACGCGCAGGTGCTCGAGCTCGGCGAGCATCAGGTCGCCCGCCGCCACGTGCGGGACGTGGGCCACCATGCCGACCGTCGTGGCGTGGGCGCGGTGCGCGGTGCCGAAGGCGTCGTTCACGTAGACGTCGGCGAGGCGCGCGAACGCGCGCGAGAGCGCCGGGTCGTTCTTCGTCTCTCCGGCCTCGAAGCGCACGTTCTCGAGCAGCAGGATCTCGCCGTCGGTGAGCGCCGCCGCGGCGGCCTCGGCTTCGGGTCCCACGACCTGGGGACAGAAGCGCACCGGCCGGCCGAGCAGCTCGGCGAGCCGCTCGCCCACCGGCGCCAGCGAGAGCTCCGGGCTGGGGCCCCCCTTCGGCCGACCGAGGTGCGAGGCGAGCACGACGCGCGCCCCGGCCGCGAGCAGGCGGCGCAGCGTCGGCAGCGCGGCGCGGATCCGCGCGTCGTCGCCGATGCGCCCGCTGCGCAGCGGCACGTTGAGGTCGGCGCGCACGAACACGCGCTTTCCCCGCACGCCGCCCGGCGCGCGGAGCAGGTCGTCGAGGTTCGGAAGCGTCACCTCGGAGGTCAGCGGCCCATGAGCAGCACGAGATCGGCGCAGCGGCTCGCGTAGCCCATCTCGTTGTCGTACCAGGCCAGCACCTTGGCGAAGGTCCCGCCCATCACCTTCGTGCTCTTGGCGTCGAAGATCGACGAGTGCGGGTTGCCGGTGAAGTCCACGGAGACGAGGGGCTCGTCGCAGTACTCGAGGATGCCCTTCAGGGCGCCGGCCGCGGCCTCCTTCATCGCGGCGTTGATCGACGCCGCGTCGGTGGCCTTCGCCAGCTCGACGGAGAGGTCGACGACGGACACGTCCGGGGTGGGGACGCGCATCGCGTAGCCGTCGAGCTTGCCCTTCAGCTCGGGCAGCACCAGGCCGATCGCCTTCGCCGCGCCGGTGCTGGTCGGGATCATCGAGAGCGCGCCGGCGCGGGCGCGCCGCAGGTCCTTGTGCGGCGCGTCCACCAGCGCCTGGTCCGCCGTGTAGGCGTGGATCGTGACCATCAGGCCCTTCACGACGCCGAACTTCTCGTGGAGCACCTTCGCGACCGGCGCGAGGCAGTTCGTGGTGCACGAGGCGTTCGAGACCACGCGGTGCTTCGCCGGATCGTAGGTGCGCTCGTTGACCCCGAGCACCAGGGTGGCGTCCGCGTCGTCGGCCGGCGCGCTGATGATCACGCGCTCCGCGCCCGCGGCCAGGTGCGCGGCGGCCTTCTCGCGTTTGGTGAAGAGGCCCGTCGACTCGATCACGATCGCGGCGCCGCGCTCCTTCCAGGGGAGCTTCGCCGGGTCGCGCTCCGCGCTGATCGGAATGCGCTTGCCGTCGACGACCAGCGCATCCTGCTCCGCGCGGACGTCGCTCGGATAGCGGCCGTGGACGGAGTCGTACTTCAGCAGGTGGGCGAGGGTCGGCGCGTCGAAGAGGTCGTTGATGCCGACCACCTCGATGTCCTTGCCCCGCATCGCCCGGAAGGCGAGCCGCCCGATGCGACCGAAACCGTTGATGCCGACCTTGACCGCCATGTGTCCTCCCGCGGACGGCGCAATGTAGCGGCCGCCCCCCCGGCGCGCCCCACGCTCACGGCGGGCCGCCCGGGCGCCGAGAGTTATTCTAGGACGGGCTTGCCCGGGGGGGGAGACGTGTCTACGGGGAACGGCTGGCCCGCGATCCTCCGGCGCTGGCTCGGATGGGCCCTGCTGGGGATCGGCGGGGCGGCGGCGGCGATCGCAGGCGTTCGGGAGCTAGCCCTCCGGCGCGAGGTGCAGGCGGCGCATCCCGTGGAGGTGGGCCGGCTGGCCGCACCCGGAGCCCGCGCTCCGCTCACGATCCTGCGCGACCGGGCGGGCGTGCCGCACGTGCGCGCCGCGACCGAGCGGGACGCCTATTTCGGCCTCGGCTTCGCGCACGCGCAGGATCGCCCGGCGCAGCTCGTCTGGCTGCGGCGCGCCGCGCAGGGACGCCTCGCCGAGGTCGAAGGCAAGGAGGCCCTGGCCCACGATCGGGAGGTGCGGATCCTCGGGCTGGCGCGCCTCGCCGCCCGCGACGCCGAACGCCTGCCCGCCTCGGCGCGCGAGCGGCTCGAGGCCTACGCCGCCGGCGTGAACGCCGGCTTCGAGCACTGGCGCAGCACGCCGAGGCTCCCGATGCCCCCTGCAGTGACCGTGCTCGGCGGTCCCGGGGCGCCCTGGAGCCCGGCGGATTCGCTCGCGGTGGGCAAGCTCCACGCGTGGGCGGTCGGTGGAACCCTCGACGAGAGCCTGGTGCTCTCGGACCTGATCCAGCGCTTCGGGGGCTTCGACGCAGGCATCTTCTTCCCCGAGCGGACGGGGCTGCGCGTGCTGCCCGCGCCGGGCCAGGAGCCGCAGGAGGCGCGGCGCACGCCGCTCCGCCGGCGACTCGGGCTGCTCGGGCCGAGCATCGGGAGCAGCGCGTGGGTGGTGGCCGGCGCGCGCAGCCGCAGCGGCCGGCCGGTGCTCGCGGGCGACGCCCATTTCGAGCCCACGGTTCCCGCGCCGCTCTACGCCGCACACCTCGAAGGCGGGGATCTCGACGTCGCGGGCGCCGGCCCACCGGGCCTCCCGGTCTTCTGGACCGGCTTCACGCCGCAGGTGGCCTGGGCGTCGGTGCAGGCGGGGGCGATCGTCTCGGATCTCTACGTGGAGAGCCTCAGCCAGCGCGCGCCGCCGCGCTATCACGACGGCACCGCCTGGCGCCCCCTCGCGGAGCGGCGGGAGGAGATCGTCGTGCGCGGCGGCGAGACGGACGTGCTGACCGTGCAGGAGACCCGCCACGGCCCCCTCGTGAACCCGATCGCCGGCGAGGGCCGCCCTCCGCTCGCGCTGCGCTGGATGGGGGCCGAGAGCAGCGCGGGGCCGGCGGCCTTCTTCGAGCTCGCCCGCGCGGGGAGCGCCGACGAGATCCGCCGGGCCCTCGCCGCCCACCACGAGCCGGTGCTGGCCGTGGTGTATTGCGACCGGGCGGGCGAGGCGGGCCTCCAGGTGGCGGGAGCGGTACCCGAGCGCGGGCTGCCCTCGGGCCTCCTGCCGGTGCCGGCCCGCGACCCCGACTACGCCTGGCGCGGCCGCGTGGCTCCCGAACGCCTGCCGGGGCGCATGCTGCGCGGCGAAACGCCGTTTGCCGTCGTCGCCGACGGCGATCTCGGCGCGATGGGCGGCGCCTCGATCGAGTGGCTGTGGCGCTCCGGCGAGCGCACGGCCCGCCTCGAGTCGCAGCTGGCAGAGGCGGCCGCGCGGGGCGGGATCGGACTGCGCGACATGACGGAGCTGCAGCGCGACGTGCGATCCGATCGGGCGGGCGCGCTGATCGAGCGCGCGCTCGGGCTGCTCGGCGACATGCGGCTCGGCCCGCCGGAGCGCGAGGTCGTGGACCTCCTGAAGGGCTGGGATGGGGTGAGCCGCGCCGACAGCCGCGGCGCCGCGGCGTACCACGTCTTCGTCGAGCGGCTGCTGCGGGCGCTCTTCGAGCCCCGCATGGGGCGCGAGCTGCTGGCCCGCTACTTCGGCCTCGGCCGGGTGCGCGCCGCGGATCTCGTCGCCACGGTGCTCGAGGACGCGGCGGCCGGCGGCGGGTCGTCGGGTTGGGCAAACCCGCCCGAGGTCGCCGAGGCCGTGCGCCGCAGCCTCGGCGGCACCTGGCTGCAGCTCTCGTCGGAGCTGGGGCTGATCCGCGAGAAGTGGAGCTGGGGGCGGCTCCATCCGCTGCGCTTCCGCGCGCTCGCGAGCAGCCGCGGAGGCGGCGGCCTCGGCCCCTTCCCGTACTCCGGCGACGGCGCGAGCGTGCAGGTCGCCGATCACCGGCCGCTCGAGTCCTTCGCCGTGCGAACCGTCTCGACCTTCCGCTTCGCGATCGACGCGGCCGCCCTCGACGAAGCCCTCGCCAGCCTGGCCCCCGGCCAGTCGGAGCATCCCGGCCACCCGCACCAGTCGGACGCCCTGCTGCGCTGGCTGCCCGGCCGGCCCTCGCTGCTCGCGACCAGCCGCCTGGTGGTCGAAGAGACCGCGGTGGCGGAGCTCCTGCTCGAGCCGCCGCGCGAGACGGCGGGGCCGTGACGCTGCTCTACGCGGAGGTGCCGCGCTTCTATGCGGAGGCCGAGCGCGCCGCGGATCCCTCCCTTGCAGGCCGGCCCGTGATCGTCGGCGGCGACCCGCGCAAGCGGGGCTTGGTGCAGGCGGCGACCCTCGAGGCGCTGGCGGCCGGCGTCGAGGTGGGGATGCCGGTGCTCGAGGCGCTCGAGCGCTGCCGCGACGCGCGCGTGCGCCGGACCAACATGCGCGCCTACCGCGAGCTCTCGGCCCGGCTGCGGGCGAGCTTCCGGCGCGTCGCCGAGCGCGTCGAGCCGGCTGGCCTCGAGGCCGCGTACCTCGACAGCGCCGAGGGCGAGGACGGCGCCGAGCAGCTCGCGCGGAGCCTCCAGCGGGAGGTGCGCGAGGGCCTCCACCTCCCGCTGCGCGTGGGCATCGCGCCGGTCAAGTTCGTGGCCAGGCTCGCCGCGGAGGAGGCCGGCCCGGAGGGCGTCCGGCGCGTCGGCCCGGTCGAGCTGAGCGGCTTCCTCGACCCGCTGCCGGTGGCGCGTCTGCCGGGGGTGGGCCCGAACACGCTGGCCGCGCTCCGCGAGCTCGGCATCGCGACCGCCGGCGAGCTGGCGGCCGCGGGCCGGCGCGAGATCGAGGAGCGGCTCGGAAATCACGGCCTGGCTCTGCTCGCCGCAGCCCAGGGCCAGGGGGAGACCCGGCTTCGCCCGGCCCCCCACGCGCGGAGCCTCAGCCAGGAGTCCACCCTCGAGCAGAGCGAGCGCGACCTCGGGGCGCTCGAGGCGGTGCTGGGCGAGCTCGCCGCGGGCCTGGCGCTCGGCCTCGGCCGGGAGCGCCTCGGCGCGCGGAGGCTGGTGCTGAAGGTCCGTTACGACGATCAGGAGACCGTCACCCGCAGCAGCACCCTCGGCCGGGCGGTCGCGCGGGCCGAGGAGATCGCCGAGCTGGCGCGCGAGCTGCTCCGACGGACCCAGGCGGGCGAGCGTCCCGTCCGGCTCCTCGGGCTGGCGGCCTTCCAGCTCGCCGCCCGACCCCGCGACGACCGGCAGCTCTCCCTCTTCGGGCGCGAGGACTAGGGGGCTCAAGACCCGCCCCCGCCCGGCCGAACCTCTTCCGCGGGGGACGGGGATGGGCCAGGAACGCCGCAAGTACGCGCGGATCGCCACGGATCAGGTGATCTCCTTCGCTCCCTGCGACTCCCACGAGCAGCTCGGCGTCGGCAAGAACGTCTCCGCAGGCGGAATCCGCTTCGAGGCGGTGGGCTGCGAGCTCGACCTCGGCGACGTGATGCGGGTGACCTTCAACGTCGGCGACCAGACCCTGGTCGCCGTGGGGAAGGTGGTCTGGGCCACGGACCTGGACCCGCTCACCACCGAGGTCGGCCTCGAGTTCCTCGAGATCGACGCGGACGCCCTGCGGCTGCTCGACGACTTCGCGGATCGCAGCTACTAGCGGATCCCCCCGGATTTCCGGGGGCCTCGCTCCAAACGATGTTTCGATCCCGGGGGTGAGAGGCTTGCCCGCCGGCCGGGTCGGTGCGAGGCTCGGGAGCCGTGGCCGACTTCCACCAGACGGGATCCATCACCACGCTGCACCGGCTCGGGCCGCGCAACGTGGACCGGCTGGAGGAGGACCTCGCCAGCTACTCCCGCACGCGGCCGATCGCCCTGGTGCTTCCCTGCCTGCACTCGGAGCTCCGCGACGTCGCCCTGAAGGGCATCATCGAAGAGCTGAAGCAGGTGCGTTACCTGCGCCAGATCGTGGTGAGCGTGTCCGGGACCGACCGCCGCTCGGACTTCGAGGAGATGCGGGCCGCGTTCGCGGGGGTGACCACCACCTCCGGGGAGCCGGCGACCCTGATCTGGAACGGCGGCCCGCGCGTGCAGGAGCTCTACGGGCGCCTCGACGGGGAGGGCCTCTCGCCCGGGCGCGAGGGAAAAGGGCGGGGCGCCTGGCTGGCCTACGGGTACGTGCTCGGGGCGAACGCGGCGCGGGTGATCGCGCTCCACGACTGCGACATCCGCGACTACGACCGCGAGCTGCTGGCGCGGCTCTGCTTCCCGGTCGCCAATCCGAACCTCAACTACGACTTCGCCAAGGGCTACTACGGCCGCGTCACGGACCGGCTCTACGGGCGCGTGACGCGCCTCTTCATGACCCCGTTCCTGCGCGCCATGAAGGCGGTGCTCGGCCCCCACGCGCTGCTCGACTTCCTCGACGCCTTCCGGTACCCGCTGGCCGGCGAGTGCGCGATGACCCCGGAGATCGCGCGCTCGACGCGCATCCCGAGCGACTGGGGCCTCGAGGTCGGGATGCTGGCGGAGGTCTACCGCAACAGCTCCCTCAAGCGGATCTGCCAGGTGGAGCTGGTCGACAACTACGACCACAAGCACCGCGAGCTGTCCGAGGACGACCCCACCCGCGGCCTGCACCGCATGGTGGTGGACATCGCCTCCTCGCTGATCCGCAACCTGGCGAGCTACGGCGTGGAGTTCGACGCCGGCTTCCTCAACACCCTGAGCGTCGCCTACGTGCGCCTCGCCCAGGACGCCGTCGCCGCCTACAGCCACGACGCGGCGCTGAACGGCCTCGAGTTCGGCCGCCACGAGGAGGAGCTGGCCGTCGAGACCTTCTCTCGCGCCCTGCGCACGGCCGGCTTAAGCTTCGTTCGAGACCCGATGGGAACCCCCCAGATCCCCAACTGGAACCGCGTCACGTCGGCCCTGCCCGACTTCCTCCAGGCGCTACAGGAGGCCGTAGAGGCGGACAATCGCTGAGCCGTCCCCGAAAAGGGGCGGCCGCGCTGCGAGTCGCTATCTAACGGCGCTGGGACGGAGGGACCCCATGCGTATCGGCGACATCCCCCTGGGGGATGCGAGCCCGCTCGTCCTGATCGCCGGGCTGAACGTGATCGAGACCGAGGCGGCGACGCTGGCCGCGGCCGAGGTCGTGCGGGAGCTGGCGGGCCGCCACGGCTTCCCGCTGGTCTTCAAGGCCTCGGTCGACAAGGCCAACCGCAGTCACCGCGAGTCGTACCGGGGGCCCGGCTTCGACGAGGGCCTGCGCATCCTGGCCCGGGTGAAGTCGGAGCTGGGGCTGCCGCTCCTGACCGACGTCCACGAGCCCGCCCAGGCGAAGCAGGCGGCGGGGATCGTCGACTGCCTGCAGGTGCCGGCGTTCCTGTGCCGGCAGACCGACCTGCTGGTCGCGTGCGCGGCGACCGGCCTCCCGGTGAACATCAAGAAGGGCCAGTTCATGGCGCCGCTCGACATGCGCCACGCCGTCGAGAAGGTGCGCTCCGCCGGGCCGGGCGGGGCGTTCGTCACCGAGCGCGGCACGAGCTTCGGGCACAACGACCTGGTGGTCGACTTCCGCGGCCTCGTCGAGATGCGCGGCTTCGCTCCGGTCTGCTTCGACGCCACCCACTCGGTGCAGCAGCCCGGCGCCGCCGGCACCGCGAGCCACGGCGACCGGCGCATGGTGGCGCCGCTGGCGCGCGCGGCCGTGGCCACGGGCATCGACGCGCTGTTCGTCGAGACCCATCCGGCGCCCGACGAGGCGCCCTGCGACGGGCCGAGCCAGATCGACTTCGCGGCCTTCGACGCGCTGCTCGGCGAGGTGCGCGCGCTCGAACGGGCGCTGCGACGGGGGGCGTAGCGTGCTGCAGCGCCACGGCGAGGTGTTCCGTTCGTTCCTGACGATTGGAGACCTGCTGTTGGTGACGGCCTGCTGGACCGCCGCCTACGGTCTCCGCTTCACGGTGTTCTGGGACGAGCCGCCCGGCACCTGGAAGCCCGGCTTCTCCGAGTGGATGACGCCGCTGGTGGGCATCGTGCCGCTGGTGTTCTTCATGTTCCGCTCGCGGGGCCTCTACCGCGCCCAGCGCACCGGCTCGCTGCTGCGCGAGGCCGGGCTGATCATCGGCGGCATGAGCATGGCGGTGGTGGGCGTGCTGGCGGCGGACGCGGCGTTCCGCACCTACCACAGCCGGCTCGGCATCGGCTTCTTCTGGGGCCTCGGGACGCTGACCCTCGTCGCCAGCCGCGTGGCGGGCCGCGGGCTGCTGCGGGCGCTGCGCCGGCGCGGCTACAACCTGCGCTACGTGCTGATCGCCGGGGCGGGCGAGCTGGCGGCCGAGGTGATCGCGTCGATCCACGCCCACCCGGAGGCGGGCCTGCGCATCCTGGGCGCGGTCTCCGACGATCCGGCGATGCAGGGCAAGAGCATCGAGGGCGTGAAGGTGCTCGGCCCGTACGCCGGCGTGAAGGAGATCCTGCGCCGCCGGCCCGTCGACGAGGTCGTGATCGCGCTGCCGCGCGAGGACGGCCAGCAGCTCGAGAAGATCCTGGCGGACCTCGACGACGAGCTGGTGACGGTGCGGCTGATCCCCGATCTGCTCCATGTGATGACGCTGCGCAGCTCGGTGGAGGAGCTCGAGGGGCTGCCGCTGATCAACCTGCGCGAGAGCCCGATGGTGGGCTGGGCGGCGGTGCAGAAGCGCGGCTTCGACGCGGTGGTGGCCTCGCTGATGCTGCTGGGGCTCTCGCCGGTGCTGCTGGTGGCGGCGCTCGCCGTCTGGGCGAGCTCGGGGCGTCCGCTCTTCTACCGCCAGGAGCGCATGGGGCTCGATGGGCGCGTGTTCCGGATGCTGAAGTTCCGGACCATGCGTCCGGACGCCGAGAAGGAGACGGGGCCCGTCTGGACCTCGCCCGACGACCCCCGCCGCACGCGCGTCGGCGCGCTGCTGCGCCGCACCAGCATCGACGAGCTGCCCCAGCTCTGGAACGTGCTGCGGGGCGACATGAGCCTGGTGGGGCCCCGCCCGGAGCGGCCGGTGTTCATCGAACGCTTCCGCCGCGAGATCCCGGGCTACATGCTGCGCCACAAGGTGAAGGCGGGGCTCACCGGCTGGGCGCAGGTGCACGGCTGGCGCGGCGACACCTCGCTGCACGAGCGCGTAGAGCACGACATCTACTACATCCAGAACTGGTCCCTCGCGCTCGACGTGCGCATCCTGCTGATGACGCTCTGGAAGGGGTGGTTCCACCGGAACGCCTACTGAGCGCGCCCCGGGAGCCCGCAGCTTGCGGCGGAGGTTTGCTTCGAGATGGTCCGAACCGTGCTCGTGATGCTCCCGCTCGCAGCCGCGCTGCTGCCGATGCCCGCGCGCAGCGCGGGCCCCTGGAGCCTGCACCGGGGGCCGCGCGGGCTCCGCGCGCTGGCCGACGGCCGCGCCGAGACGCCGAGCGGCAGCGTGGCCGCGGTGCTCCGCGTCCAGTGCCAGCAGAACGACCGCGAACCGTTCTGCGTCTCGCTCAAGGTGGAGGACGCCTCGAAGGTCGCGGGCTTCGACTTCGCCGCGTTCGAGGGCGGCGCCGTCCGCGGACAGCGCCTGCTCCGCGCCCGGGCGGGGGCGGACGTCGCCCTCGAGGCCGAGGTCGCCGGTCACTGGGCCAAGGACCCGGAGGGCTCCTTCGCCTTCGATCTGTGCGGGAGGGCGGACGACGCCGGCGAGGCGGCGGCCCTGGCGCGCGCGATCGCGGACGTCGCCGGCGAGGTCGAGCTCGCGGTGCAGCAGCCGGCGGGCGCGGCCGGCGAGATCCGGGCGCGCTTTCCCGCCGATGCGGTGGACCACGCCGTGAGCGAGGTGCTGGAGCGCTGCTCCCGCCGCTGACGCCCTCAGCGCGTGTAGCCGAGGGCCTTCAGCGCGCGGAGCGTCTCCGGGTCGGTGATCTCCGGAGCGGCGGCCCGCGCCGCCTGCGCCTCGAAGCCGGCGAAGAGCGCGCGCACGCGCTCGGCCTCCTCGCCGCGCAGCGGCTGCTCCGCCTCGTCGAGCACCCCCGAGGCGTTGCCGAGCCAGGTGCGGCCGCTCTCCACGAGATAGAAGAGGGCGCCGTCGGCGACGTGGACCTCGCCGTCGGTGCGGATCTCCTTGTGCGGCTTGCTGAACGTGCGGCGCATGCCGAACACCGGGCGGGGAGGGATCTCCGGCCGCGTGAGGTCGCGCCCGCCCGGGACGCCGCCCTCGTCGCCGGCGAGGGAGAGCAGGGTGGCCGCGAGGTCGAGGGTGCCGACGGTCGTCGTCTCGACCCTCGGCGCCACGCGGGGCGACACGATGAAGGAGGGCACGTGCGTCTGGGAGGGCGTGAGCCGCTTGCCGTGCCCGACGGATCCGTCCTCGCCGAAGCTCTCGCCGTGGTCCGCGACCACCACGACGTGGGTCTCGTAGAGGTCCGAGTCGGCCTCGACCCGCGCGAGCAGGGTCTCGAGCCAGCGATCCAGGTAGGCGACGTCGACATCGTAGAGCGCCCGCGCCCGCTGCAGCAGCGCCGCGGCCCCGGGGTCGCGCTTGCGCAGCGCGCGGTGCAGGTTCTGGAGGCGCACGGGCTCGCCTTCGGCCGTGTCGCCGTAGGGGCCGTGGGCGTCGAAGTAGTGCACCCAGAGCAGCTGCTGCGGCGCGCGCATCCCGTCGAGCAGCGCGAGGGCGTGCCGCGTCACGCTCTCCGCGGGCGCGTAGAACTCGGCTTCCGGGTCGAGGGCGGCGCCGCCGAAGCTCGGGCGCGCGCCTTCGCTGAACTCGTCCACGAAGTGGTCGAAGCCCTGGGCGAAGCCGAAGCGCCGGTGGAGCGGCGTCGAGGCCACGACGGCCGCGGTCTCCCAGCCGCGCTCCCGGAGCCGCTCCGCGAGGGTCGGCAGGGGATCGGCCAGCACGAGCCCGTTGCGCACCACGCCGTGCTCCCAGGGCTGGAGGCCGGTCAGCAGGGTCGCGTGGGTGGGCTGGGTGGTGGAGCTCGCGGTGCGGTGCGCGGCGAAGCGCACGCCGCGCTCGGCGAAGCGGCGCGTGCGCGGCATGCGCTCGGGAGAGCCCGGCTCGGCGGGCAGACAGTCGTAGCGGAGCGTATCCAGGGTGACGAGCACGATGCGCGTGCCGCGCTCGCCCTGGCGCGCGCAGGCGGCGCCGCCGACGGCGAGGAGCACGGCGAGGAGGGTCAGCGCGCGCATCGCTTCGGAGTAGCGGCTCCCTCAGAGGCTGTCGACGCCGGCGCGCCGCGACGGCAGCGCTGCGAGCGCGAGCAGCGCCGCGCCGATCAGCAGGCACCCGGCGGAGGCCGCCGGGCTCGCCAGGGGAACCAGCCAGTAGCCGAGCGGCCCGACCTCCGTCGGCGCCGCCAGCGCGAGCCATCCCTCGGCGGGATCGGCGGGCGCCTGCGCTTCGATGCGAAAGCTGCGCCCGTCTGCAGGCGCCCGCACCCGCAGCGTGCGCCAGGCGCGCTCGGAGAGCCGGCCGAGGGGCAGCTCGCGAAGCGGGCTGCCGTCGCGGGCGTCGACCAGCCGGACGCGGAGCGCGGCCGTGGGGCCCGCGCGACCGGCGAGCGCGAGCTCGAGGGCCGCGGCTCGGGTGGTGAGCGGAGCGCTCTCGAAGCGCCGCACGCCGGGAGCGGCGGCGCCCTCGGACCAGGACCCGACGACAGCCCGTCCGGGCGCCGGCGTCGCCGGAGCCAGACCGGGGGGGACGCCGCCTTCGCGCCAGCCCGCCGCGATCGGCGCCGCAGGCGGCGTGAGGGGCAGGGCGTCGCGAATCGCCGGCGGCAGCAGAGCGCGCACGTCGGGATCGCGCAGCAGCCGCACGAGCAGCTCCGGCCGCGGGTGCGGAAGCGAGCGTCGCGGCTTGCCGGTGAAGTGCGACGGGTCGTCGCTGGCGAGGAAGAGCTGGAGGTTGCGGACGCGCTCGTCGATCTCGCTGCGCCACGCGGGGATCTCCTTGCGCACGACGGCGAGGCCCGCCGCCACGAATCCCGCGGCGAGGGCCGCGGCGAACAGCGCCGCGGCGGCCGTGCCGAGCGCCCGCCGCGGGCGCGCCGCGACCCCGTCGACGCGCGCGTTCCGCCGGAGCAGGAGCAGCAGGGCGAGGGCGTTCACCCAGGGACCGAAGAACACGAGGTCCCGGTGCCTCGCATTGACGGCGCCGCTCCGCAGCGCGGAGAGGCCGAGGGCCTGCAGGAACGCCCACAGGCCGAGGGCGAGCAGCAGCGTCGCGGCGGCAGCCTGCCGCTCGGCGTCCGCTCCCTCGCGGCGCTCGCCCGCCGTGCGGAGCCAGTGCCAGGCGAAGGCGAAGAGAGGCGCGTAGAGCAGCCAGCCCAGCAGGCCCGCCGAGGGAAGCGGCCAACCGAGCACGCCGCCGAGCGCCGACAGCACGGCGAGCGGGCGCGCGAGCGGACTCTCGCCGGGCGCCGCCCGCAGCACGCGGAAGTTGTTCTCGCCCGTGGTGTCTTCCGCTGCGCCGACGTAGAGCAGCGCGAGGCCGAGGGCGACCAGCAGCAGCCCCGCCGCGAGGGTCGGAGCGACGCTCCGCCACGGCCGCCGCGCGAAGAGCGCCTGGGCCGCGGCGATCGCGGCCGCGCAGGCGCCGGCCAGGAAGCCGGAGCCCGCTGCGAAGACCGCGCACGCGCCGGAGACGAAGCCCAGCAGCCAGGCCGCGCTACCGGGCGGGTACGCGACCAGGCCGAACAGCGACACCAGCGAGAAGCCGATCAGGATGTGGATGTGCGACTGGAAGCCCCAGAGCGTGTTCCGCCACGAGTACGGGAACATCAGGCAGACGGCGAGCACCGCGATCGAGATCGCGCCGGCGCCGGGGCCCAGCCGGCGCGCCACGAACAGCGCGGCGCCCGCCATGACCGCGGCGTGGAGCAGCGCGCCGACGATCTGCTGCACCTGCGGATCCCACTGGCCGCCGTTCGCCTCGAGCAGCCCCAGCGCCAGCAGGCGGCTCCAGGGCCGCTGGTGCACGCCGGCGTAGGCGAACAGCTCGGCACTCCCGAAGCGCCCTTCGAGCCACGGCACGTAGACGCGCTCCGCCTCCTGGCCCCACTGGTCCCAGTCGGGAGCGGTCGGGCCGAGCTGGCCGATCAGCCAGAGCTTGGCGCCGAGGACCAGCAGGAAGAGCCCGGCGGCGCGGACGGCGCCTCGCGTCGCCAGGCTCACTCGACGTAGCCCAGCGCGCGCAGCTCCTCGTGGGTCTCCGGGTCGAGGGGCCGCTCGTCCGGCGCCCTCGCGAGGATCGGGCCGAAGCGCGCCAGCAGGCGCTCGCGGAGCGCGTCGCCGACGCGCGCGCGCTCGGCGTCGTCGAGTCGCGCCGCCGACGCCTCGTGGAGGACCAGCTCGCTGGTGAAGTCGGCGTCGCCGGATGTGCGGTGGTGCACCAGCAGCCAGGGGCCGTCCTCGATTCCGTAGGCCTCGTAGTCCCGGCCCGGGCTGAGGCGGAAGTAGGTGAAGCGCGGCGCTCGCGCCTCCGGGGATTCGGCGAGCAGCGAGCGTCCGCTGACGCCTTCCAGCTGCGGCAGCCCGGCGAGCTCGAGCAGCGTGGGCGCGACGTCTTCGAGGTAGACCGTGCGCGCGACGCTGCCCGCGCGCTGCTCGCGCGGATCGTGCACGATGAGGGGGACGTGCACCAGCGGGTGGTAGAGCTCCTGGTGGAGGAAGAAGCGGTGCTCGAGGAACGCCTCGCCGTGGTCGGAGACCAGCACCACGATGGTGTCGTCGCGCACGCCGAGCCGCTCGAGCTCGCCGAGCAGGCGCCCGATCTGCTCGTCGACGTAGTAGATCCCGCCGTCGTAGAAGGCGATCAGCTCGTCGATGCGCTCGCGGGAGAATGCCGACTTGTCGACCTCGCCGGCGGCGAGGCGGAGGTTGGCCTGACGCAGCCAGCCGACGTCGGCCGGAGGATCGGGGCGCCAGGAGAAGCGCGGACCGCCCGGCGGCAGGAAGCGCGTCCGATACGGCTCGGGCTTGTCGTAGGGGGCGTCGCTCTCCCGGGTCTGCCCGTCGGCGGAGCTGTGAACGGACTTCGTGTGGAGGAACAAGAAGAAGGGGCGCTGCGGGTCGCGCTCGGCGAGCCAGGCGACGCCGGCGTCGACGGTGTGCCGCATGTCGTAGCGGAAGCGCTCCTCGGAGCCGTCCTGGGTATGGACGTAGCGCTCGAAGCCCCGGTCGAAGCCGCGCTTCGCGCCGACCAGGCCGCGGGGCCCCGAGTCGACGAAGGCCGCGGTCTGGTAGCCGCTGGCGCGCAGGGGCTCGGCGACGGTCTGGACCCCGTCCGGCAGCGCGCCGGACTTGTCGAGGATGCCGAGCTCGAGCGGGTGGCGGCCGGTCAGCAGCGCAGCGTGGGAGGGCAGGGTCCAGGGCGTCGGGGCGTGGGCGTCGGCGAAGCGCAGCGACTGCGCCGCGAGCCGGTCGATCACCGGCGAGGTGTCGCGCGAGTAGCCGTAGCAGCCGAGGTGATCCGCGCGCAGCGTGTCGATCGAGAGCAGAAGCAGGTTCGGCCGCGCGGGCGGCGCGGCGGGCTCCGGCGCGCCGCAGGACGAGGCGGCGAGCAGCGCCGCGAGCAGCGCCGCGCAGCGGCCCGGGCGCAGCAGGCGAACCTCGGCGCTCACGGCCGAGGCGCGGCCGCGGGCCGCGCGGCGAGCGCGCGCTCGATGCAGGCGAGGATCTCGCTGCGGAAGCGCTCGGAGCCGAAGCGCTCGGCGTGACGCCGGATGGCCGCGGGGTCGAAGCGCGCCTCCTCCGCCTCGAAGCGGCGCACGGCGTCCGCCAGCGCCTCCGGGGTCTGGGGCGCGAAGAAGACGCCGGTCGGCGGCGCCCCGGCGGCATTCCCGAGCGGAACCACGGTCTCCGTCGCGCCGCCGCTGCCGAAGGCGATCACCGGCCGGCCGGCGGCCTGGGCCTCGACGGGAACGATTCCGAAGTCCTCCTCCTGCGGGTAGATCAGCGCGCGGCAGCGCGCGTAGAGGTCGGCGAGCTCGGCGTCGCTGCGGCGGCCGAGGAAGTGCACGTTGGCCGGCGCCTCCGCCTCGAGCCGGCGGCGGCTCGGCCCGTCGCCCACCACCCAGAGCGGGCGGCCGAGCGCGGCGAACGCGCCGAGGGCGAGGTCCTCGCGCTTGTAGGGCACGAAGCCGCCGACGAGAAGGTAGAAGTCGTCGGGCGCCGCCGCGCGCGGAGTGAAACGCTCGACGGACACGGGCGGGTACACGACCTCCGCCTCGCGCCCCCAGCAGCGCCGCACGCGATCCGCCACGGTGTTCGAGATTGCGACGATGCGGTGGATGCGCTCGGGCCCGCTGGTGCGGCGGTCGAAGCGGCGCAGCCAGGCGGCCAGCGGCTCGGCGAGCAGGCGGCGCGCGCCGCGTCCCAGATACGCGTCGGCCTGGTCCCAGACGTAGCGCATCGGCGTGAAGCAGTAGCAGAGGTGGACCGCGCCAGGCGGCGGGCGCACGGCCTTCGCCACCGCGTGGCTCGTGGAGAGCACGAGGTCGCAGGGCGGCAGGCGCAGGCGCTCGATCGCGAACGGGAACAGCGGGAGCAGCTTGCGGTAGTGACGGGCCGCGCCCGGCAGCCGCGAGAGGGGGCTCGCGGTGATGCGCAGGGACTCGATGCGCGGCGAGGTGGAGCCCGGCACGTGGATCAGCGTGAAGAGCTCCGCGTCCGGGAACAGCCCGGCCAGCTCTTCCAGCACGCGCTCCCCACCGCGCATGCCCGTCAGCCAGTCGTGGACCAGGACCACCTTCACGGGCCCGCCATCTTAGCCCTTGCGGGGGGGGAAGCTTCCGGGCACCGTCCGGCGGCCCGGGCCCCGCCCGGCCCCCGGACGGAGCGATGGACTCCACCTGGCCCAACATCGTCTCGCGCCGCGACCTGCTCCGGGAGCTCACCCTCTCGGAGCTGCGCAGCCGCAGCGCCGAGAGCCGGCTCGGCTGGCTCTGGTGGCTGATCGACCCGCTGATCATGATGCTCATCTACTGGGGCATCGTGGTGGGCATCTTCGGCCGCGGCCAGCACTACCAGCCCTACCCCGTGTTCGTCCTGTGCGCCCTGCTGCCCTGGAAGCACCTGCAGAGCGCGCTGACCAACGCCGCCAAGCTGCTGCGCAACAACGAGGGTGTGATCAAGGCCATCCCGTTCCCCACCATGGTGCTGCCGCTCTCCAACGTGCTCTCCGGGTTCACCTACTTCCTGGCCGGGATGGTGGTGCTGTTCGCGGCCGCCGTGGTGGCGGGGCTGCCGCTCGGGCTGCCCCTGGTGCAGCTCCCCGCGCTGATGGCCGCCCAGCTCCTGCTGGTGGCGGCCTGCTCGCTGGTGGCGACTTGCTTCGGCGCGCTGATCCGCGACCTCTCCGGCTTCCTCACCCACGTGACGCGCGTGCTGTTCTACGCCTGCCCGGCGCTCTACGGCGTCGACCTGGTGCGCGAGCGCGCCGCGAAGCTCGGCGGCGGGCTCGGCGAGTGGATCCCGGTCGTCTACATGCTGAACCCCTTCGCCATCCTGTTCGAAGGCTACCGCGAGGCGCTCTTCTATGGCGGCTTCCTCGAAGCGCGTCACTGGGCGGTGCTGGCGGTCGAGGCGGTGGTGATGTTCGCCGCCGCGCAGCGCATCTACCGCTACTACGACCGGCGCGTGATCAAGTTCTTGTGATGGGCGATCCGGTCGTCGAGATACACGGCCTCGGGGTCTACTTCCGGCTCCAGCAGCGCTCGCGGATGTCGATCCGCAAGGCGCTGCTCGGCGGGGGCCTGCGCCGCAACGCGCCGGTGATCTGGGCGCTACGCGAGGTGGACCTCACCTGCCACGAGGGCCAGGTGGTCGGCGTGATCGGCCCGAACGGCGCGGGCAAGAGCACCCTCTGTCTGGTGCTCTCGCGCATCCTCGAGCCCGACGAAGGCAGCGTCTCCGTGCGCGGCCACGTCTCGACGCTGCTCTCGCTCGGGGCCGGCTTCAACCGCGAGCTCTCCGGTCGCGAGAACATCCTGCTGAACGCCGCCTTCCTCGGCATCCCGCGCAAGGAGATCGGCCGCCGCATGGAGGCGATCACGGAGTTCGCCGACCTCGGCGAGTTCATCGACCAGCCGATCCGCTTCTACTCGAACGGCATGCGCTCGCGGCTCGGCTTCGCGATCGCGACCAGCCTCGACCCGGAGATCCTGGTGCTCGACGAGGTGCTGTCCGTCGGCGACCGCGCCTTCCGCGCCAAGAGCCAGGCGCGTATCGAGTCGATGATGGCGCGCAGCCGGCTGATCGTGATCGTCTCGCACGCGACGTCCTTCCTGCGCAAGGTGTGCACCCATTGCCTGTGGCTCGACCGCGGGCACGTGCGCCGCTTCGGCCCGGCCGCCGAGGTGCTCGACGCCTACGAGCAGGAGGTGGGCGGCATCGACATCGATCCGTCGGTCGACGCGAGCGAGGTGTGAGTCTCTCGCCGGACGTGCCCGTCGTGCTCGCGGCGAGCGCGAGCTGGGAGACGCCCGCCCCGGTGAACGCGCACCAGCTGGCGCGCCGGCTGGCCGCGCGCGGCCACCGCGTGCTGTTCGTGGAGTCGATCGGCCTGCGGCCCCCGGCGCCGCTGGCGTCGGGCCACGATCTGCGGCGCGTCGCGGCGCGGCTGCGCGGCTTCGCGGGGGGGCTCCGGGAGGTGGCGCCGCGGCTGCACGTGGCGTCGCCGGTGATCCCGCTGGTCGGCCCGCGCTGGCTCCGCGAGCGCGCGCTCCGCTGGCTCGCGGCGGGCGTCGCGCGCTCGGCGCGGCGCCTCGGCTTCGAGCGGCCGCTGCTCTGGGCGTTCCTGCCGACCGCGCTGCCGCTCGCCGAGCGCCTTTCCGCGCGGCTCGTCGTCTACCACTGCGTCGACCACTACGCGGCGAACCCCGGCGTCGACGCCGGCTGGGTCGACGCGCTCGAGAGGCGGATGCTGGAGCGGGCGGACGTGGTGTTCGCGACCAGCCCCTGGCTGGCCGAGCGCCTGCGCGCATCGGGCGCGCGGCGCGTGCACGAGATCCCCAACGTGGCGGACGTCGCGCTCTTCGCGCGCGCCCACGAGCCCCTGGCGGAGCCCGTCGAGCTGCAGGGGTTGCCGAGGCCGCGCGCGATCTACGTGGGCAACCTCGCGGCGTACCGCGTGGACGTCGCGCTGCTCGAGGCGCTCGCGCGGGGCGGCGTCTCGCTGGCGCTGATCGGGCCGGTGGGGCTCGGCGACGCGGCAGGGCCCGGGCCGGACCTGCGCGCGCTGCTGGCGCTGCCGAACGTGCGGGCGCCGGGTTCGCGGCCTCCCGAGGCGCTGCCGGCGCTGCTCCGACACTGCGACGTGGCGCTGCTCCCGTTCCTCGACAACGACCACACGCGGGCGAGCCTGCCGCTGAAGCTGTGGGAGTACCTCGCCGCGGGCCTGCCGGTGGTGGCGACGCCGCTGCCGAACCTGCGCGAGCTCGGCTCCGAGGGGGCGATCGCGCTGGCGAGCGGACCGCAGGCGTACCTGGCCGCCGTGCGCGGAGCCGCGAGCGAAGCGCCCGCAGCGCGCGGCGCGCGCCTCGAGCGCGCGCGCGCCCACGACTGGCCGGCGCGGATCGAGGAGATCTGCGGGGTGGTCGGCGACGCCCTTGCTTCGCGGAGGCCAGTCTCTACCCTGCCGCGCGGGGAATCCTCCCCACCGTGAGAGGCCCCTTGGCGGACCCCGACGCGCCGCGAGCCGAAGAGCCGAAGCTCGCGATCCTCCAGAGCAAGTTCGCCGCGTACCTGTCCTGGAGCCAGCCCTTCATCCACCACCTGCTGACGGGGCTGGATCCCTACGTCCGCAACATCGTCGCCTGCAACCGCACCGAGAACCTCGACCGCTTCCCGGTGAAGGAAGTGATCCGCTTCCCCGACCGCTACCTGTTCGAGCCGCGCCTCGCGGTGTTGGCGGCGGCGCACCTGAAGAAGCGCGTCACGCCCGACGTGATCCACGCCCACTTCGGCTGGTCCGGGCTGCGCATGCTGCTGCTGAAGCAGTTCCTGCGCGTGCCGATGGTCGTCACCTTCGGCGGCCGCGACATCGGGGCCCAGATGCGGCTGCCGTACTTCGACCGCCTCTATCGGGTGCTGCTCGACGCCAGCGAGCAGATCATCTGCGTGTCGGAGGACCTGCGCAGCAAGCTGATCGACATCGGTTTCCCCGAGTCCCGCGTGCGGGTGATCTACCGGGGCACCAACGTCGACCAGTTCGCCTGGGTCGACCGCTCGGAGCGGGATCCGTCGCGGCCGCTGCGGATCCTGATGGTGGGCCGGCTCGTCGAGAAGAAGGGCCATCGCTACGCCTTCGAGGCGCTGGCGGAGCTGCGCCGCCGGGGGCTTCCCGCGGAGCTCGTCGTGGTGGGGGAGGGCGAGGACTACCCGCGCAT
>Ga0105107_10000186_pt1 | contig 35929 bp, 33 predicted proteins | sample PPLLaktember2015_6_FD_79335 | JGI IMG/M metagenome (GOLD analysis project Ga0105107, IMG submission 79335) | Freshwater sediment microbial communities from Prairie Pothole Lake near Jamestown, North Dakota, USA - PPLs Lake P8 Core (1) Depth... | ecosystem: Environmental > Aquatic > Freshwater >...
CCAGCTTGCGCATCATGATCTCCTTTCCCGGGTGTTCCCAAGCGCGATCCGACATCTCCGGGTATCCAAGATACGTGCCAAGACGGCGGCGGCGGGCCCGGGACCTGATCTGGAGACTGGGGCCGGGATTTCTGATAAATTAGGCACAGGAGGGGATACCATGAATAAGCTGTCTAAGAAGGACGAATTCGCGGAGAGGCTCGGCATCGAGATGGACCACATCAAGGCCGGGCTGATGGAGCTCAAGTCCAGGGGGCGCAAGCTCAAGCTCGAGGCGCGCCTGGAGTTCGACAGGGGCCTCGAATCTCTCGAGAAGACGCAGAACGACCTCAAGGTCAAGATGGGCGAATGGGCCAAGGCCGGCGAGAAGGCCGGGGCGGACGTCAAGAAGGGGCTCGAGCGCGCCGCCAAGGACCTCAAGAAAGCCGTCGACGACGCCGCATCTCGCTTGAAGTAGTCCCCGAAAGGCGGCCGCCCGAGCCATGCCGATCCACAACACCGACGTCGCCGGGATCTTCGATGAGCTCGCCGACCTGCTCGAGATCCAGGGCGAGAATCCGTTCCGCGTCCGGGCCTACAGAAACGCCGCGCGGACGGTCGCGGGGATGTCGCGGAGCGTCGCCGAGCTCGCCGCCGAAGAGAAGGGCCTCGACGGCCTGCCCGGGATCGGCAAGGACCTCGCCGGCAAGATCCGGACGATCGTCGCCACGAAGAAGCTGCCGCTCCTCGAGGACATGAAGAAGGAGCTACCCGAAGGGCTGATCACCCTGATGAGGGTCCGGGGCCTGGGGCCGAAAAAAGTCGCGGCCCTCTTCAAAGAGCTCCGGGTCGCGTCGATCGACGATCTCGAGAAGGCCGCCACGGCGGGGAAGATCCGGGAGCTCGCCGGATTCAGCGTTAAGACGGAGCAGGCGATCCTCGAGGAGCTCGGCCGGACCGAGGTCAAGGGACTCGCCCCGGAGAGGTTCAAGCTGGCCGTGGCCGAGGAGATCGCGACGCCGCTTTTCGCGGACCTGAAAAAGGTCAACGGCGTCGAGGAGATCGCGATCGCCGGAAGCTACCGCCGCCGGGCCGAAACGGTCGGCGACGTCGATATCCTGGTCGCCGCCGAGAAAAGCGAGGAGGTCGTCGCTCGGTTCGTCCGCTATGACGACGTGTCCAAGGTCCTGGCCGAAGGCGAGACAAAGGCGTCGGTCGTCCTCCGCGGCGGGCTGCAGGTCGATCTGAGGGTCGTGCCGGCCGCCTCGTTCGGGGCGGCCCTCCATTACTTCACCGGCTCCAAATCCCACAACATCGCCGTCAGGACGCTGGGCGTCAAGCGCAAGCTCAAGGTCAACGAGTACGGGGTCTTCCGGGGCAAGAAGATGATCGCCGGGCGGACGGAAGAAGAGATCTACAAGCTCTTCGGCATGCCCTACATCGAACCCGAGCTGCGGGAGGACCGGGGCGAGATCCAGGCGGCGCTCAAGGGCAAGCTGCCGCGCCTCGTCCGGCTCGAGGACCTCAAGGGCGATCTTCACGCCCACACCACGGCCACCGACGGCCGATCCGGCGCCGCCGACATGGCCGAGGCCGCGAAGGGGCGGGGCTACGAGTACCTGGCCATCACCGATCACTCCAAGCGCGTGACTATGGCCCGGGGGCTGGACGCCGCACGGCTGGCCCAGTCGATCAAGGAGATCGACAGGCTCAACGCCAGGCTCAAAGGCTTCACGCTCTTGAAGTCGATCGAGCTCGACATCCTCGCCGACGGATCGCTCGACCTCCCCGACCATATTTTGGACGAGCTCGACCTCGTCGTCTGCTCCATCCACTACAATTTCAACCTGTCGAAGGAGAAGCAGACCGAGCGGGTCATCCGGGCGCTGGACAACCGTCGCGTCAATGTCTTCGGCCACCCTTCGGGGCGGCTCATCAACGAGCGGCCAGCCTACGAGATCGACCTCGACAAGATCATGAGGGCGGCCGTCGAGCGGGGCTGTTTCATGGAGCTCAACAGCCATCCCGACCGGCTCGATCTCGACGACGTCCACTGCCAGGCGGCCAAGGCCATGGGGCTAAAGGTGGCCCTGTCGACCGACGCGCACAGCACGGACGACCTGGGCCTGATGCGGTTCGGAGTCGGGCAGGCCCGGCGGGGCTGGCTCGAGCCGGACGACGTCATCAACACCCGGAGCCTCGCGGAGCTGCGCAAGCTCCTCAAGCGGAAGTAGGCGGCGTCGGGTCGCAGGAGCCGCCGGCGCAGGGGCGGCCCTCTTCGGACTCGATCTGGAAGGTCGAGTGGAGGACCTGGAAGCGCGAGGTCATGGCCTCGTGGGCCTGCCGCAGGATCTCCTTCCCGTCGGCCCCCGACCGGATCCGGATGTGGGCGCTCAGCGAAACGAAACCCGACGTGATCGTCCAGACATGGAAGTCGTGGACATCGACCACGCCGTCGAGGCCGGCGAGCGCGGCGCGGATGGCGCCGGTGTCGAGGTGGGCCGGCGCCCCTTCCATGAAGATGCGGAACGATTCGCGGATGAGGCGGGCCGAGCTCCAGAGAATGAGCAGGCAGACCGCGATGCTGACGACGGGGTCCCAGATGAACGACCCGGTCGCCGCGATGAGCACGGCCGCGACGAGGACGCCGACGCTGCCGAGGGCGTCGGCCATGACGTGGAGGAAGGCGCCGCGGATATTGAGGCTGTGCTCGCGGCCCCTGTAGAGGACCGCCCCGACGGCGATGTTGGCCGCGAGACCGAAGGCGGCGACGGCGATCATCAGGCCTCCCTTGACCGGCAGGGGCGTCTGGAGCCGCTGGAGCGCCTCGAAGCCGATCACGGCGGCGATCAGCCAGAGGGCCACCCCGTTCAGGAAGGCGGCGAAGATCTCGAAGCGGCGCCAGCCGAAGGTGTGGCGGGACGACGCCGGGCGGGCCGAGAGCCAAAAAGCGAAGAGGCCGAGGCCGAGCGCCGCGACATCGGTGAGCATGTGCCCGGCGTCGGCGAGGAGGGCCAGGCTGCGGCTCAGGAAGCCGCCGGCGACCTCGACGGCAAGCACGGCCGAGGTGATGAGAAGGGCGATCCGCAGCGGCCGCTGGTGTCCGGAGTGGGCGTGCGTGCCCATGATGGGGCTACATCTTCTCCAGGGCGGCGATGCGCTCCTCGATGGGCGGGTGGGTGCTGAAGAGCCGGTTCAGGCCGCTGTTGCCGCCCTTGAGGTTCTTGAGCGGGTTGACGATGTAGAGATGGGCCGTGGCCTTGTTGGCCGCCTCGAGGGGCTCGGTATCGGCCGAGATCTTTCTCAAGGCCGAGGCCAGACCGGCCGGATAGCGGGTCAGCTGGGCCGAGCTCGCGTCGGCCAGGAACTCGCGCTTGCGCGACACGGCCAGCTGGATGATCGTGGCGATGAACGGCGAGAGGATGGCCAAGGCCAGCCCGACGAGGACAAGAATGCCCTCGGCTCCCCCCGCGTTATCGCGGCCCCGGCCGCGCCGCCGGCCGCCGCCCCACATGAAGCTCCGCATCATCCAGTCGCTGAGCAGGGCCACGATCCCGGCCATGACCACGACCACGGTCTGCAGCCGGACGTCGTAGTTCTTGATGTGGGACATCTCGTGGGCGATGACGCCCTCGAGCTCGACCCGGTTGAGCTTTTCGAGGATGCCGGTCGTGACGCAGATCGAGGCGGTCTCCGGCTTGCGCCCCGCGGCGAAGGCGTTGGGGGCCGTATCTTCGATGACATAGCACTTGGGCGTGGGGATACCTGCAGCCAGGGCCAGGCCTTCGACGACGTTGTAAAGATAAGGGAATTCCTCTTTAGCCACCGGGCGGGCCCGGCTGATGGTCAGGACGATCTTGTCGCTCGAATAGTACCCGACGGCGGCGGTGCCCATGGCCACGGCGACGGCCAGGACGAGGCCGCCCTTGCCCCATCCGGTCACATACTCGAAGAACCAGACCAGGAGGAAGATGAAGGCCATGAAGAAACCGACCAGGGCGGCCGATTTCCACTTGTTGCGGGAGATCTGTTCGTACAACTAGAACTGGACTTTGACGGGGCCCTTGGCGATCTCGTCCTCGATCTGGTAGTACTCGCGGGGCTTGAAGCCGAACATGTTGGCGATGAGGCTCGAGGGGAAGACCTGCTGGCGCATGTTGAACTTCATGACCGTGTCGTTGTAGAACTGCCGGGCGTAGGCGACCTTGCTTTCGGTCCCGGCCAGCTCCTCCTGGAGCATGAGGAAGTTCTGGTTGGCCTTGAGCTCGGGGTAGTTCTCGGCCACGGCGAAGAGCGACTTCAGGGCGCCGGTCAGCATGTTGTCGGCCTGGCCGTGCTCTTTGACGGTCTGGGCGTTGACGGCGGCGGCCCGGGCCTGCGTCACCTTCTCGAAGACCTCCCGTTCGTGCTTGGCATAGCCCTTGACGGTCTCGACCAGGTTCGGGATGAGGTCGTAGCGGCGGCGGAGCTGGACGTCGATCTGGGACCAGCCGTTGTCACAGCGGTTGCGGAGCGTGACCAGGCTGTTGTACATGCCGATCGCCATGATCGCGACGGCAGCGATGATAACGAGCAAGAGTACGAAAGCACCCATTCTAGCCTCCTTCGGACCCAAGGTCCGTTCCTAACAATACGGGCCCGGGGCCGAAAAATCAAGGCCCCCGCGCCCCGGCCAAAACGAGGATACGGCCAGTTGAAAATACGCACGCCGGCCGTGATGGTTTTAAGACTTGAATTCGCCGGGCCGGACGGGCCATAATCGCATCCCGCAGATGGCCAAGACCACACGCCGCGATCAGACGGCCCCCCCGGGCCGGACCAAGGAGGTCCCCATGAAAAGAACTGCCGTCGCCGCGATTCTCTTCTGTTTCGCGCTGACCGCGATCCTGGCCGCCCCGCCCGCGCCGGCGCAGACCGGCGCGAGATCCGCGGCCAAGCCCGCGGCCCAAGCGGCGCCCGAGCCGCGCCTCACGGCGGATCTCCTCGCGGGGCTCGCCTTCCGCAATATCGGCCCGGCCATCATGTCCGGCCGCATCAGCGACATCGCCATCCACCCGGTCCGGAGGCACACCTGGTACGTCGCCGTCGGCTCCGGCGGCATCTGGAAGACCGAGAACGCCGGCACGACCTGGACGCCCGTCTTCGACGCGCAGGCGTCCTATTCGATCGGTTGCGTGACGCTCGATCCGTCCAATCCGGAAACGGTCTGGGCGGGCACCGGCGAGAACGTCAGCGGCCGCCATGTCGGCTTCGGCGACGGGGTCTACAAGAGCCTCAACGGCGGCAAGACCTGGACGAACATGGGCCTCGCCAACTCCGAGCACATCGGACGGATCATCGTCGATCCGCGCGATTCGAACGTCGTCTACGTCGCGGCCGAGGGGCCGCTCTGGTCCCCGGGCGGCGAACGCGGCCTCTACAAGACCGCGGACGGCGGCAAGACCTGGGCCCTCGTCCTCGAGATCTCGAAGGACACGGGCATTGCGTCGGCCGAGTTCGATCCGGCCGATCCCGACATCCTCTATGCCGCAGCCTATCAGAGGCGGCGCAGCGTCGCGGCGTTCATGGGCGGCGGGCCCGAATCGGGCATCCACAAGAGCGAGGACGCCGGCAGGACCTGGCGCAAGCTCACGGTCGGGCTGCCCAAGGGCGACGCCGGCAAGATCGGCCTGGCCGTCTCCCCCATGGACCCGCGCGTCGTCTACGCGACGGTCGAGGCCGGGCCGGAGGAAAAGGGTTTCTACCGCTCGGCCGACCGCGGTGAGAGCTGGGAGAAGCGAAGCTCCTATATCAGCGGCGGCACCGGGCCCCACTACTACCAGGAGATCTTCGCCGACCCGAACGCTTTCGACCGCGTTTATCAGATGGATCCGGGCCTCATGGCCACGGACGACGGCGGCAAGACCTGGCGCCGCGTCGACGAGAACAACAAGCACGGCGACAACCACGCCATGGCCTTCGTCAAGGGCGATCCCGGCTTCATCCTCAACGGCAGCGACGGCGGCCTCTACGAGACGCACGACGGCGCCCGCACCTGGCGTTTCTTCGAGAACCTGCCCGTGACCCAGATCTACAAGCTCGCGCTCGACAACGCCCTGCCCTTCTACAACGTCCACGGCGGCACGCAGGATAACGGCAGCCAGCTCGGGCCCTCGCGGACGCTCAACGCCAACGGCATCTCGAATTTCGACTGGACGATCACCTACGGCGCGGACGGCTACGCCTGCGCCATCGACCCGACCGACCCGGACACGGTCTACCTCGAGTGGCAGATGGGGAACCTACTGCGCTACGACAAGAAGAGCCACGAGACCGTCTATATCAGCCCGCGGCCGGAGCCGGGAGACCCGCCGCTCCGGTTCAACTGGGACTCGCCGGTCCTCGTCAGCCCGTTCGCGCACACGCGGCTCTATTACGCGGGCCAGTTCGTGTGGCGGAGCGACGACCGGGGCGATTCGTGGACGCGGATCAGCCCCGACCTCACGCGCGGCCTCTTCCGCCTCGAGCAAAAGATCATGGGGCGCCTGTGGAGCGTCGACAGCCTGTGGGACCACGGGGCCATGTCGTGGTTCGGCACGATCACGTCGCTCAGCGAATCGCGCCTTGAGGAGGGGCTCCTCTACGCCGGGACGGACGACGGGCTCATCCAGGTGACGGAGGACGGGGGCAAGACCTGGCGCCGGATCGACAAGATAGCCGGTGTCCCGGATTATTTCTTCGTCAACAAGATCATGGCCTCGAAGCACGAGAAGGACACCGTCTACGCGGCCGTGGACAACCATAAAACGGGTGACTACAAGCCCTATCTCCTGATGAGCGCCGACCGCGGCCGGACCTGGACGAACCTCGCCGGGGGCCTCCCCCAGCGGACGATCGTCTGGTCGATCGCCCAGGATCATTTCAAGAAGGACCTGCTCTTCGCCGGGACGGAGTTCGGGATCTACGCGACGCTCGACGGAGGCAAGACCTGGCTGAAGCTCAGCGGCGGCGTGCCAACCATCTCCTTCAGGGACATCGAGGTCCAGGAGCGAGAGAGCGACCTCGCCGGCGCGTCGTTCGGCCGGAGCTTCTTCGTGCTCGACGATTATGCGCCGCTGAGGGAGATGAGCGAGGCGGGCCTCGTGAAGGAGGCCGCGCTTTTCCCGGTCAAGAAAGCCCTCCAGTACGTGCCGCTGCGGCCCATCGACTCGGACGCCAAGGGGTGTCTCGGCGAGACGTTCTTCACCGCGCCCAACCCGCCCTTCGGCGCCGTCTTCACCTATTATCTGAAGGATGGGATCAAATCGGCCGCGGAGGCGCGGCGCGAAGCGGAGGCCAAGCTCGTTAAGGAGAACCGGCCCGTGCCGTTCCCCGGCTGGGACAGTCTGCGCGGGGAAGAGAACGAGGCGAAGCCCGAGGTCGTCCTGATCGTCGAGGATGAAGCGGGCCAGGTGGTGCGGCGGCTCGCGGCCCCGAAAGCGAAAGGCCTCCACCGCGTCGCCTGGAACCTCCGCTATCCGGCGGTCGAGCCGGCCCAGCTCGAGGTGGCCAAGCGCGAGTCCTGGGAGCGGGACCCGGTCGGCCCGATGGTCGTTCCGGGCCGCTTCATCGTCACGCTGGCCAAGATCGTGGACGGCGTCACGACGCCGCTCGCCGGGCCGCAGGCCTTCGTCGTCGAATCACTCAACCTGGCCAGCCTGCCGGAAAAGGACAAAGCGGCCCTGCTCGCGTTCCAGAAGAAAGCCGGAGAACTGCAGCGGGCCATGATGGGCGCGGGCGCGGCGGCCGAGGATGCCTTGAAAAACCTCAGGTACATCAGAAAGGCGCTCCTCGATGCGCCCAAGGCGGACCCGAAGCTGGCCGAGGCGGCCCGGGCCATCGAGAAGCGTATCCAGAACGAGCTCGTCGTCCTAAACGGCGACCGGACAAGGGGCATGCGGTCGGAGCCGACGGAGCCGTCGCTCCTGGAACGGGTCTCGGCTCAGCTCGACGCGACGGGGCCCATCACGGCGTCCGCGCGGCGCGGCTACGAGATCGCGGCCGCCGGCTTCGAGAAGCTCCTCGCCGAGTTGCGCCAGGCGATCGAAGTCGACTTGAAGAAGCTCCATTCGGACCTCGAGGCCGCCGGCGCCCCCTGGACGCCCGGCCGCGGCGTCCCCATCTGGAAGAAATAAAAAGGGGAAATAAAAAGGGGACACAATACTATTTTCCGAATTTGAAAATCGGAAAATAGTATTGTGTCCCCGAATTAAAATTAGCTACCAGCGGTCGGTGCGGAAGGGAGATGCCGGGAGGCCCTCCTTGTTGGCCAGGTTGGGCACGGCCAGCTCGTGCCAGCCGAAACGCACGGCTTTCGGCGCCGCGACGCGCGGGCTCCAGACGACGACCGTGTCGCCGGCGATCTCGGCCTCGGCCTTGTAAAAAGTTCTGTCCTCGCCCGCGATCTCGAACCATTTGAGCGGCTGGCTGTCGCTCGCGATGAGGCCCCCGCCCGTATGGTCGAAGGACAGACGGACCAGGTTGCCTTCGACGGTCATGGACTTGTAAAGCGGGCCCGAATGGACGAGCGTGCTCTCGCCGTAGGTGTTGGCCCGGGCCCAGAGCGACAGCCGGTAGCCGACATCCTTCTTGTTCGTCGGGTGGATGTCGCGGAGATCGGCGATGTCGGTGATGACAGCCATGCCCGTGTTGGGGATGCTCAAGGCGTCCCGCTGGGCCTCCCACATGAGGGGCAGCCGCAGGGCGTCGGGGATGTCGCCCGTCGGGGCCTCGCGGCTGTAGCCGTATTCATAAGGCGCGAGCTGGACGAAGTAGAATGGGAAATCGCCTTGCTTCCAGGCCAGGCGCCAGCCCTTGATGAGGGCGTCCATCTTCCTGGTGTAGAGGGCCCCCTCGCCCCTGTTGCTCTCGCCCTGATACCAGATCGCGCCGCGGATGGCGAACGGCGTCAGCGCATGGATCATGCCGTTGTAAAGGGCCGTCGGCTCCTGGGGACTCGCGTAGGGATCCGCGGGGATCGCTGGCCGGACGGGCACGATGGTATTGGCGGCCAAGGCCTTCTTCGCCACGCGCACCCACGCCTCCAGAGCCGTCAGGGACTTGGCCAGCGAATCCCGATATTCCGCGTACCGGGCCGCATGGCTCTCGAGGACCGGCTTGACCTCGGGGACCGCCGCGAAGCCTATCGGCGGGGTCCAGGGCTCGATCCGCGTCCCTCCCCAGGCCGACTCGATCAGTCCGATGGGGATCCCGAGCCGCTTGTGGAGTTCCAGCCCGAAGTAGTAGCCGACGGCCGAGAACTGCCTGACCGGATCGGGCGCGCAGATCTCCCATTTCGCCTCGACGTCGTCCATGGGCCGGTCGGATGTGCGCTTCGGGAGGCGGAAGAGCCGCATGGCCGGATGGTCCGCACGGAGGGCGTCGGGGGCGGGATACGGAAGCCAGGACATGGACATTTCCATGTTGGACTGCCCCGAGCAGAGCCAGACCTCGCCGACGAGGATGTCCTTGACGACGACCGCCGGCCCCTTCGCGCCGCGGACGGTCATCTCGAGGGCCGCGCCGCCGGCCTCGATCGGGTCGAAGGCGACGCGCCACGTCCCGTCCGCCGCGGCCACGGCGTTCTTCTCCTGGCCGTTGAAAAAGACCGTGACCGGCTCTCCCTTTCCGGCCCAACCCCAGACAGCGATGGGCTTGCCCTGCTGGACGACCATGTGATCGCCGAGGACGGCCGGCAGCTTGACCTCCGCGGATAGGGCCTGCGGCAACCCGAGCGAGAGCGCGACCACGAGGCCGAGCCCCCCGAGTCGTTTTATGGGGAACGTCATGATTTCCTCCCGGAGTCGGTCTTGCGCATCGGAACACGACGAAGATATCGCCCCGGACCCCTCAAGTCAAGGCAGCCGGGTTTCCCTCGGTCCTCCGGCGGCAATCTCAATGCTGTTGCGGCACGGCCGGCAAATGTGGAGAATAGAGGGCTCGGCGTATCCCCGGTTAGGAGGTCTCCTATGAAATCCATCACCCGCGCCCTTGCGGCCGCCCTGATCGTCATCGCCATCGGCGCGTTCGCCTCGGAACAAACGCCGGCCGTCGATTGGGATATGGTTGCGAAGATCCGCGAGGAGGGGCTGCAGCGCTCGCAGGTCATGGACATCGTCGGCTACATGACAGACGTCCTCGGCGGCCGCCTGACGCTGTCCGAGGGCATGAAACGGGCCCAGGTCTGGGCCAAGGACAAGATGGAGAAGCTCGGCCTCGAAAACGTCGTCATCGAACCTTTCATGGATTACGGCGCCGCATGGGACAACGAGTATTTCTCGCTCCACATGCTCGAACCCGAGTACCAGCCGATGATGGGGTTCCCGCTGGCCTATACCTCGGGTACGAAGGGCAAGGTCGTCGGGCCGGCGGTCATCGCTTCCGACATCCAAACCAGGAAAGACTTCGCCCGCTACAAAGGCAGGCTCAAAGGCGCGATCGCGCTGGCGACCCCGCCGTACGCGCTCGATATGGACGCCTTGACGCGGGGAGTTGCGCGGTTGACGGCAGACGAGCTGAAGCAGACGGAGGAGACCGTCGTCCCGCGTCTCCGGCAACCCGCCACTCCGCCGCCGCCGAACCCCGATCTCGTCAAAGCTCAGGAAAGGCTCGATTTCTTCCGCGCTGAAGGCGTGGTCGCGGTCCTTCAGTGCGAGGGCGGGCAGCCCGGGGCCGTCCGCGGTTTCTCCCGGCCCGGCGCGAATGAGGACAAGTGGTCGCGCGAGAAGACGCTCAAGACCCTGCCTCTCATCGCCGTAACGCCGGAACACTACAATCGGATGCACCGCATCCTCAAGAGGGGGATCCCGGTCAAGATCGAGGTCGAGGTCCGCAATCGTGTCGGCGAGGAGGTTGAAAAGGCCTCCAACGTCCTGGGCGAGATCCCGGGCACGGATCTCGCGGGCGAAGTGGTCATGCTTGGCGCCCATTACGACAGCTGGCACGCGGCCGCCGGGGCGAGCGACACGGCCGCCGGCTGCGCCGTCGCCCTCGAGGCGGCCCGCATCCTGAAGGCCATCGGAGTCAAGCCGCGGCGGACGATTCGCGTCGCGTTCTGGGGCGGTGAGGAGCAGGGCCTCCACGGATCGCGCGAGTATGTCAACGCCCATTTCGGCAATCCGAACGACCCTAAGATCGGCGCCAAGCCCGGCTACGAGAAGCTCTCGGTCTACTTCAACCAGGACTACGGAGCAGGCCAGTACCGGGGCATCTATCTTCAGAATAATGAGCGCGTCCGGAGGATCTTCGCGGCCTGGATGGAGCCCTTCCGGGATTTCGGCATGACGGCGCTCTCCATCCAGAGCGTCGGCAGCACGGATCACGTCTCGTTCGATGAGGCCGGGCTGCCCGGCTTCCAGTTCATCCAGGACCGCCTCGGCGGCACGGCCGGACACACGAACATGGACTTCTACGATACGCTCAGGGCTGAGGACCTGATGAAAAACGCCGTCGTCGAGGCCTTTTTCGCCTATCAGGCCGCTATGGCCGATGAGCGCTTGCCTCGCAAACCACTGAAATAAAATACGATGCATATGCCGTCGCGTGATCGGCCCGGCTCATTTTCGGATTGACACTCCCTGGAGTCCCATGTTAAGATGAGCGCCCTTGCAGGGTGATTTTCACCCTTCAAATACATCATTCAGGAGGTAAGAAGGTATGTCGACTCTCAAGGAAAAATTTTACTTGAAGGTGGGCCCGATGAAGGCCCGGGTCCAGGCGCTGGCCAAGGAGCACGGGGACCTCAACATCTCGAGCGTCAACGTGGGTCAGGTCGTCGGCGGCGCCCGTGACATCATCTCGATGCTTTGGGACGTTTCGCTCCTCGACAAGTTCGAAGGCATCCGCTTCCGCGGCTACTCCATTCCCGAGCTCCGCGAGAAGCTGCCCAAGGCCCCCGGCGGCACCGAGCCCCTGCCCGAAGGCATCTTCTATCTTCTCCTCATCGGCGAGCTCCCGACCTACGAGGACTGCGTCGCGATCACCGAGGAGTGGCAGAAGAGGAGCGTCCTGCCCCAGTACCTCATCGACGTGCTGAACGCCGTCCCCAAGGACACCCACCCGATGACCCAGTTCTCGCTGGCCATCCTGCAGCTCCAGAGGGAATCGGAGTTCGCCCGGCGCTACAAAGAGAAGATGCCGAAAGCCCAGTATTGGGACGCGACGTATGAGGACGTCATGAACCTCATCGCCAAGCTCCCGAACATCGCCGCCTACATCTTCCGCCGGACCTATTTCGACGGGAAACACATCGCCCCCGATCCGAAGCTCGACTGGGGCGGCAACTTGGCCCACATGCTCGGCGTCAGCAACGATCCCGCGTTCAAGGAGCTCATGCGGCTCTATCTCTGCATCCACAGCGATCACGAGGGCGGCAACGTGTCGGCCCACACGACCCACCTCGTCGGCTCGGCCCTGTCCGACGCCTACTACTCCCTGTCGGCCGGCATGGACGGCCTGGCCGGCCCGCTCCACGGCCTGGCCAACCAGGAGGTCCTGGGCTGGATCATGGACCTCATGAAAGAGTTCGGCGGGGTCGTCCCGACCAAGGAACAGATGGAAAAGTTCATGTGGGACACGCTCAACGGCGGACGGGTCATCCCCGGCTACGGCCATGCCGTCCTGCGCAAGACCGATCCCCGCTACGTCGCGCAGAGAGAGTTCGCCCTCAAGCACCTTCCCGATAACGACCTGTTCCGGATCGTCAGCCTCATCTACGAGGTCGCGCCCGACGTCCTGACCAAGCACGGCAAGACCAAGAACCCGTGGCCGAACGTCGACGCCCACTCCGGCGTCCTGCTCTATTACTACGGCGCCAACCAGTTCGACTTCTACACGGTCTTCTTCGGCGTGTCGCGCGCTCTCGGAGTCCTGGCCCAGCTCGTCTGGGACCGCGCCCTCGGCCTGCCGATCGAGCGGCCCAAGTCCGTCACGACCGAATGGCTGGAGAATTACATCAAGGAGCATCCGCCGGTCGCCAAGTAAAGGCTGCGCATTAGCAGATGCCGGGCCGCCGTCCTTCGGGACGGCGGCCCTTTTTATTTGGGGACACAATACTATTTTCCGAATTAAACCAGCCTCAAGCTCTTGCTACTGGAATTCAGGGGACACGATCCCTTTTCAAGAGAAAAGTGTCATGTCCCCGAATTCCTGATCCCGTCTGTCGAAATTCGGAAAATAGTATTGTGTCCCCGATTTAGCGGCGGGCCAGCGAGAAGTAGTTGACGATCTCCAGGAGGTCGCTCGAGGTGTGGGCCACCGAGCGCTCTCCCGTCCGCACCATGCCCGGCACCTGGGCGGCCCGCCGGGCCTGGTTCTCGTCGACGAAGACGATCTCCAGCTTGTAGGGCGGGGCCGGCTTGTAGGGCGGGTAGGCCTTGAGGTTCCTCAGGGCCGCGGCGACGCCCTTGCGGATCATCTCTTGGACCTTGACCGGGTGAAGCATGGACGCGGCAGGGCCCATCCCGTCCTTGACAGCCACGGTCTCGATCGGCCCGATGATCTCCTGGATCTGTTTGCCGATGGCGGAGTCCCCCGAAAGGAACACGACCGGGACATCGAAATGCCCGGCGATGGCCGCGTTCCAGGCCGCCTCGGGCATGCGCACGCCGTTGAGGATGACGTCATAGAGCGACACGCTGCTCATCGTGTGCTTGAGGACGGCGTCCGGCGTGCCCGCCCGGGCGTGATAGCCGACGAAGATCACGGCATTGAAGGTTCGGTCGATGCCCTCCATCATGCTGAGCGGGCTGTTCCACTCGCGGATGAGCCGGGCTTCCGGACGGAGGAGGTCGGGCAGGATGTTGCGGGCGCTGCCGTGGGCATCCCGGACGACGATCTCGGTCGCCCCCGCATCGAGGGCCCCCGAGATGGCCGCGTTGGCCTCCTCGGTCATGAGCTTCCGGAAGAGGCCGTAATCCGCTCCGCCTTCGCTCGTCTCATCCCAATGGATGAGCCCGGCGACGCCCTCCATATCGACCGAGATGAACACCTTGAGGTTCTTGGCCGGCGGCTGGCCCGCGCCCGCGAGGACCGTGACGAATTGGACGACCGCCAGGATCGAAAGGAACTTCTTCATGGGACCTCCTTGCCGAACCTTTGCGGCCCGGCCTTACGGACCCATTTTCTCACCATCAAATCGGGGACACAATACTATTTTCCGATATAAGCCTGACCTTGGGTCCTTCTTCCGGAATTCAGGGGACACGATATGAACTTTCCGAGCTCTCCTAAGCACTCCGCCGCAATCCTTCAGGTCACTCCTAAGAATCCGCTTCCCGCAGGTCCCCGATTTTGTTATCATGACCGCTCCGGAAATGCGCGAGGAGGCGTGAGATGGAACACAAGATCGGGCTCATCGGTTGCGGCACCGTCGGTCAGGGATTGCTGCAGATCCTGCACGAAAAGAAGGACTTTCTCCGCGACGCCTTCGGCTTCGAGGCCAAGGTCGTGGCCATCTGCGACAAACTCAAAGGGACGCTTGTCGTCCCCGAGGGCATCGACATCCCCGCCCTCCTCGAGCTCCTCGGCGCCGGCAAAGGCCTCGCCGCGTATCCCAAGGCGGCGCCCGGCCAGGTCGAGCCGCTCGACCCCCTGGACATGATCGAGCGCACGGACGCCGATATCATCGCCGAGATGACCTACACCGACATCAAAACCGGCGAGCCGGCCACGAGCTACATCAAGAAGGCCCTGCGCCTTGGGAAGAACGTCGTCACATCGAACAAAGGCCCGGCGGCCCTCCACTACCGCGAGATCCAGGACCTGGCTCGCAAGAACGGCCTCCAGTTCCGCATCGAGGGCACGGTCATGAGCGGGACCCCGGTCTTCCACCTCGCCGAGAGCGGCCTGGCCGGCAACGCGATCCGCGAGGTCAAGGGCATCCTCAACGGGACAACCAATTTCATCCTGAGCAAGATGGAGACCGAGGGCATGGATTACGGCCCGGCCCTGGCCCTGGCTCAGAAACTCGGCTATGCCGAAGCCGACCCGACCGCCGACGTCGAGGGCTTTGACGCCCTGGCCAAGGTCGTCATCCTGTCGAACGTCCTCCTCGGCGGCACGCTCAAGACGGCCGACGTCCCCTGCAAGGGGATCTCGTCCATCACCAAGGCCGACGTCGAGGCCGCCAAGGCCCAGGGATTCCGCTACAAGCTCATCGGCCACGCCAAGAGCGAGGACGGTGCCGTCACCGCGTCCGTCTCGCCGCAGAAGCTCTCCCTGTCCGATCCCCTGGCCGGGGTCATGGGCGCCCAGAACGCGCTGAGCCTCGAGACCGACCTGATGGGCAAGATCACGATCCAGGGCGCGGGGGCCGGCAAGCTCGAAACGGGCTTTGCCATCCTGTCCGACATCTTGACTGTCCACCGCTGCTCATAAGAAAAAGCGTCCTAAACCGCTTGATTTCGGCCGAGGAATAACGTCGACGGAAGCAATGCGGTGATTTAGGCGTTCGGGAGCCGGAAGAGGGCAGTTTCCCTGGAAACCGCTAAAACGTGTCTGAGCGAGGCGTAGCGCACGCCGAGCGAGTTGTTTTAGCGCCGAGTCCGGCGCTCCGAACGCCGTGAAAGATCACCGCGGGCGGACGGAGACGATATTCCGAGGCCGGCTTGACGAGGCCCCCCTCTTCTTTATATGCTAGGGGCGCAGTCTCAACTGTGTCATGCCTTTTGCCCTAGCCGCGTTCACCCGCCGTTTGATCGAATCGCTGTCTATCCCGGAACCTGAATTGGAGGACCCATGAGCTCCACTCCGACCTACAGCCCCGGCGTCATGAAGTATGTCGAGGCAGCCCGGAAGCTTCTGGCCGAACGGGACGCCGCCCTGGCCAGGGCCAAGACGTTGAGGTTCGACACCCTCGCCGTCCACGGCCTCTACACCGTCGAGGAAGCCCTCAACCGCAACCAGGGCGCTGTCATCGAACCCCTGTACCTCTCCGCGTCTCAAGCCTACGCCGATTCGGACGAGCTCGAAGCGGCCCTGGCCTACCTCGTCCCGACGTGGTGCTATACCCGGATCGCCAACCCGACGACCTACTATCTCGAGTGGGTCCTGGCCCTGCTCGAAGGGTACCGGACGGGATCCGATACGTCCTGCCTGGTCACGGCCTCGGGCATGTCGGCCATCGCCGCCGCCGTCGACCCCTTCCTCGTCAAGCAAAAGGACGGGCCCGAGAACATCAATTTCGTCTCCTGTGTCCAGGTCTACGGCGGGACGTTCCAGCATTTCTCGATCCGCAAGATGGCCGAGCGCGGACAGGAATGCCGCTGGGTCCAACACCCCTGGGACATCCAGGACTGGAAGTCGAAGATCGACGAGGACACCCGCTTCGTGTACATGGAGATGCCCTCCAATCCCCAGCAATCGTTCGCCGACATCAAGGTCCTGGCGGACCTGGCCCACTCCTGGGGGATCCCGCTCATCATCGACGCGACGTGCGCGACGCCGGCCCTGATGAGGCCGATCGAGCACGGCGCCGACATCGTCGTCCACTCGCTGACCAAATCGATCACCTCGGGCGGCCTCGCCGTCGGCGGCGCGCTCATCAGCCGCAAGCCCATCACGACCAAGATCAAGAACGACCATCCCCTGTTCAAGGAGAGCTTCGCCGAGTACGTCAAGTTCCTGCCCTATCGTGACAACGGTCCGGCCTCGTCCCCGGTCAACGCGATCTTCGCCCTCAACGACCTGCGGACCCTGCGCTCCAAGATGGACGTCGTCAGCCTCAACTGCCAAAAGGTCGCCGAGTATCTCCAGACCCATCCCAAGGTCTACCAGGTCGATTACCTCGGCCTCCCCAGCTACCATCTCCACGAGGTGGCGAAAAAGTACATGAAGGTCGTCGACTCGGACGACGGCCGGGGGGGCGAAGTCAACCGCTACGGCCACCTCATGAGCTTCCGCGTCGACGGCCCGCCGGCCAACGCCCGCAAGGTCTTCGACGGCTTCAAGATGATCTACCGGGCCACCGATCTCGGCCGGATCAAGAGCGTGGCCACCATCCCGGCCATCTCGACCCACCAGCAGCAGGGCGAAGAGGCCCGGCGCATGGCCGACGTGCCGCCGCAGCTCATCCGTCTCTGCGTCGGCGCCGAGCACCCCGACGACGTCATCGCCGACCTCGACCAGTCCCTGAAGGCCCTCTGAGCCCGGACGCCACAAAAGAAGGATCAACACCGTGCCCGAAGAAGCTAAAATGACCGGATACAGGGGCCGCTGGGCCTTCGTCGATCTGACCAACCGGACCGTCCGGGTCGAGCCGGCGGACCCCGCCTGGGCCCGCGATTTCGTCGGCGGCCGGGGCCTCCAAGCCAGGCTCCTGGCCGACCACCTGGATAGGACCGGTCCGCTCACGGACCCCCTTGCGCCCGCGAACAGGATCGTCATCGGCTCCGCGGCGCTGAACGACACGGCCGTGGCCACGGCCGGACGGGGCTCCTGCTCGTTCGTCGGGACGATGGCCCGCTCGCCGGAGCCGGCCCCCTGGATCCCGGGCCACAAGCCCCTCTTCGGGCTCGTCACCCACTCGAGCGCCGGCGGCCTCTTTCCCAACATGCTCAAACGGGCCGGGTTCGACCAGGTCGTCATCGACGGCCGGGCGGACCGCCCCGTGCGCCTGGAGATCGTCCGCGGGACGTGCCGCATCCTCGACGCCGAGGACAGCCTCTTCGAGACGATCGCCGGCCGTCGGGTCCCCCGTCCCGCCTCGATCATCACCGACACGCTCACGGCCGGGCTCGGGGGTTCGTCCACTTTGACCGTCGGCCCGGCCGGCTGGAACCTCGTCGACTTCGCCTGCCTCACGGCGGACCGCCACCGCAACTTCGGACGCGGCGGAGCGGGCGCCGTCTTCGGCTCGAAGAACCTCGTCGCCGTCACGGCCCTTGGCGACGAGGCCGTCGCCTACGCCGACCCGGAAGCCTTCCGCCGGCTCGGCCGGGAGCTCGACGGCCTGATCAAGGCCAGCGTCGAGGACCCTGCCCGGACGGCCTCGTTCCGCCCGGCCACGGGCACCACCTGGTGGCTCGACCGCGCCTTCAACGGCCGCTACCTGGGCAAGGACGGCGGCTACCTGCCGTGGCACAATTTCGACGAGGGCGCCTTCGACGCCGCGGACTACGAGAAGGTCGGGACGGACGCCTTCCTGGCCATCTCCGGGAAGCACAGCGTCTGCAACAAGTGCCGGCATATCTTTTGCACGCGTGCCGCCCGGGTCGAGTCCGGGCCTTACGCGGGCGAGGGCGTGCGGCCGGAGTTCGAGACGATCGCCCTGTGGATCAACTGCGGCCTCGTCGACCGCGACGCCATTTTCCACATGAACGCGCTCTGCAACGAGCTCGGCGTCGACACGATGACGTTCGGCAGCGTCATGGCCGGGGCCATGGAGCTCGCGGAAAAAGGCCTGCTCGCCGCGCACCCCGGAGCGCCCGTCTTCGGCGACGCGCCGGGCATGATCCGGACGCTCAAGGAGATCGCCTACGCGTCGAGCGGCCTGGGCCGGCTCCTCGGCCACTACTCCGACCGGGTCATCGCCGAGCTGGCAGCGGCCTCCCCGTTCGCCCAGGCCGATATCGCCTACTGTCTGACCACGGCCTTCGGCGGGCTCGGCTACGCCGGGATCAGCCCCAAGGCCTTCCCGGGGATGTTCACGGCGTACGGCACGTCCAACCGCGGCCGAGGCGACCACACCTATGCCTGGACCGTCCAGGCCGAGGAGGGAGGGCTCGGCGCCGCCCCCGACCTGGCCGCTTATGTCGCCGAGGGACAGGGCGGCAAGGCCCTCGTCGATTCCCTGGGGCTATGCGACTTCTTCACGGGGGATATCACCGCGGAGCCGTTCCTGTCGCTCTATCACGCCCTTTCCGGGGTCGAGTACGCGCCCGAATCGCTCAAAGCCTGCGGCCGGGGGATCTACGCTCTCGAGCGGCGCTTGAACAACGCTCAGGGCCGCGACCGGACCTACGATGCCTACGTCCCGCCCAAGCTCAAGGTCCCCATGACCCGTGGGGCCAGAAAGGGCCGGGCCGTCGACGAGGCCTTTTACAACACCGTCCTCGACGCCTACTATGGGGCGTGGGGCTGGACGAAGGACGGACGGGCCCTTTAAGCAAAGAGGGACAGGCCCCTGCGGGGGACCGTCCCTGCTTCCCGTTCCCCGGTTGAATTCGCCCGGGCCTTCCTTTACAATCGGCCCGTGGAAAAGCTGATCATCCGGGGCAACCCGGGACAAGGGCTCAAGGGCGAGGTCCGCGTGAGCGGGGCCAAGAACGCCGTCCTTCCCGCGATCGCCGCCTCGCTCCTGACGAGCGAGGAGATCCGGCTCACCAACGTCCCCCGCGTGAAGGACGTCGAGACCATCCTGACGCTCATCGCCGAACTCGGCGGCTCCTTCAGCGCCGCCGGGGACCGCGTCTCTCTGCGCGTGCCGGCGATCCGCTCGGACGAGGCCTCCTACGAGCTCGTCCGGGCCATGCGCGCCTCAATCCTCGTCCTCGGCCCGCTCGTGGCCCGTTTCGGCAAGGCCGTCGTCGCCCTGCCCGGCGGCTGCGCCATCGGCTCGCGCCCGGTCAATCTCCACATCGCCGGCCTGCAGAAGCTCGGGGCCGCCATTTCGCTCGAACACGGCTACATCCGGGCCGAAGCCGGCCGCCTTCACGGCGCCGAGATCGAGTTCGAGAGGAAGACGGTCACGGGCACGGAGAACTTGCTCATGGCCGCCGCGCTGGCGGAGGGCGAAACCGTGCTCAGGAATTGCGCCCGGGAGCCCGAGGTCACCGACCTCGCCGCGCTGCTCAACAAGATGGGCGCGAAGATCGACTGGCCGGACGACGACACGGCCCGCGTCCGCGGCGTCAAGGAGCTCGGCGGGGCCGAGCACGCGATCATCCCCGACCGGATCGAGACCGGCACGTTCCTCGTGGCCGGCGCCCTCGCGTCGGGCGATCTCGTCGTCCGCGGCGTTGTCCCCGGACACGTGGAAAGCGTCGTCGACAAGCTCCGGGCCTCGGGCGCCTCGGTCGAGCCGGAAGGCGAAGAGGCGCTCCGCGTCGCCGGGACGGGCGACATCAAGCCGCAGGACATCACGACCTCCCCCTACCCGGGTTTTCCCACGGACATGCAAGCCCAGTTCATGGTCCTCCTGACCCAGGCCGCCGGCACGTCGATCATCACCGAGACGATCTTCGACCGCCGCTTCTCCCACGTCAACGAGCTCGTCCGCCTCGGCGCCTCGATCGAGGTCCAGGGAGACAAGGCCATCGTCAAGGGCCGGACCCCGCTCTCCGGGGCCGAGATCGTCGCCACGGACCTTCGGGCCTCGGCGGCCCTCGTCCTGGCCGGCCTCATCGCCTCCGGGGAAACGACCGTCACGGAGATCGAGCACCTCGACCGCGGCTACGAGCGGATCGAAGAGAAGCTCCGCGGGCTCGGCGCCGCGATCGAACGGGTCCGGTCATGAGCGCCGCCGCGGCTCCCGGCTGTCTTTTCTGCCGGATCGTTCGCGGGGAGGTCCCGGCGAAGACCCTGTTCGAGAACGAGCGCGTCCTGGCCTTCGAGGACATCCGGCCCCAGGCGCCGGTCCACGTCCTGGTCGTCCCCAAGCTCCATATCGCCTCGCTCAACGAGGCCCCCGAGGGCGCCGAAGGGCTTCTCGGCGAGTGCCTCCTCGCCGCCCGCCGGGCGGCCCGCGAAAAAGGCGTCACGGAAACGGGCTATCGGGTCGTCCTCAACACGGGTCGGGACTCCGGCCAGGCCGTCTTCCACATCCACTTTCATATCGTCGGCGGACGGCCCCTCGAGTGGCCGCCGGGGTGATGGAGGGGACGCCCGACGGCGGCGCGCCATGGCTTACCTCGTCGACGGCAATAATCTCCTCGGCCGCATCGCCCCGCACGAGCTGCGGGAGCCGGCGGGCCGCGAAGGTCTCGTCGTGAGGCTCCTCGCCTTCCAGCGCGTCACCCGGGCCCGGATCCACCTCGTTTTCGACGGCAATCCCGAGCAGACGCCGACGGACGTCGCGGTCAATCCCAAGTTCACCATCCACTATCCCGGCGCGGGCCAGAGCGCCGACGACGTCATCCGCGACATGATCGCCGGCCAAACGGACCGCCGCCGCTTCTTCGTCGTCAGCTCGGACCGGGCCATCCGGGAGCTGGCCAAGGCGAGGGGACTCGCGCCGGTGACCTCCGAAGTCTTCGCCCGCGAGCTCAAGGCCGCGATCAAGGAAGGGAAGAAACGGCGCGAGCTCGACAAGAGGGCGGAGACGCCGACCCATCTCGAGGTCGATCTCTGGGACGAGGTCTTCAAATCCAAGCCATGAAAAGCTTCTCGATCGTCGGCGCGGGACGGATGGGAACGGCTCTCGGCGCCGCGCTCTCCCGGCGAGGCTGGCGGCCCGAGGCCATCGTCGACATCGAAGCGCGATCGGCGCGCGAAAGCCGCCGCATCATCGGCGGGGGGCGGGCAACGACCGCGCCGGCGGCCGCGGCCAAGGCGAAGGGCGCGGTCATCATCACCGTTCCCGACGACGCCGTCGGCCGCGCCGCTTCGGCCCTGGCCGGCGCGAACGGCTCGTGGGCGGGCCGCGACGTCTTCCATACGAGCGGCCTCCTCCCCGCCTCGGTCCTCGGGCCTCTCGCCGGGCGCGGGGCCCGCATCGCCTCCCTCCACCCCGTTCAGACGTTCCCGCGCAAGGACATGCCGGCTTCGGTCTTCGAGGGCATCACCTGGGGCATCGAAGGCGACGCGGAAGCGGTGGAGGCGGCGGAGCGGATCGCCCGCGCGCTCCGGGGACACGTTCTTCTGCTTTCGCCTGAGAACAAAGCCCTCTATCATGCCGCCTGCGCCCTCGCTTCGAACGCCCTCGTCGCCTTGGAGTGGACCGCCGCCGGGGTGCTCCGAAAGGTGGGGCTCACCGAAGAGGCCGCCGCCGCGACGCTTTTGCCGCTCGTGCAAGGAACTTTACAAAACGTAAAATCCCTTGGCCTGGAAAAGGCCCTGACCGGGCCGGTCCTCCGAGGGGACGTCGCCACGGTGCGGCGGCATCTGGAAGCCCTCCAGGGAGACCCGGCGACAAGAGAGGTCTACACCGTTCTGGGCAGGCAAATCATCGGATTGGCAGCCAAAAGGGGCCTTCCGGCGGGACGCGTCAGGGCTTTAAGGCGTCTGCTCCGAGATAGATGACCTCTTCTTCGAGCCGGACACCGAAAGCTTTGTAAACCCTCTCTTTGAGCTCCCCGGCCAGGGCGAGGATGTCGGCCGAACGGGCATTTCCCCTGTTGATGATGAAATTGCAGTGCTTCTCATAGACCGCCGCGTCGCCGACCGCAAGGCCGCGCGCCCCCGCCTTCTCGAGAAGCTGGCCGGCGGCGATCCTCTCCCCTGTCGCGGGGCAGAAGTTCTTGAAATAGCTTCCCGCACAGGCCGTTCCCAGGGGGGGGTGCTTCGTCCGTCGTTTCTCAAGGATCTCGCGGATCTCGGCCTCGGATTCCCGGCTGTCCCCCGGGGAGCACAGGAGCGAGGCCGAGAGGACGATGTCGCCGGATCTCTTGAGGCCGGAATCCCTATAGCCGAACCCCAGTTCCTCCCTGGAAAGGGTCCTTCGATCGCCGCCCGGCCGGAGGACGGCTGCCGTCTCGAGGACGTCCCCGATGTTCCAGCCGTAAGCCCCCGCATTTCCGTAGATGGCGCCACCCACCGTACCGGGGATCCCGGCCAGGAACTCGAGGCCGCGGAGGGAGGCTTCCAGGGCCTCGCGCAGGATACAGGGGAGGCCCGTCCCCGAGAAAACGGTTAAATGCCCTTCTCCCCGGACGAGGCCCTCCAGGCGGTTGCGGATGATGATCCCCCGATAGCCGGAGTCGTCGAAGAGAAGGTTGTTCCCCCCGCCGATGACGTAAAAGGGATATCGCTCGGCGACCGCCAGGGAAACGGCCGATTCGAGCTCGGCCTCCGTCCGGGCCTCGAAAAAGAGGTCCGCCGGGCCCCCGATGCCGAAGCTGGACAGGGCCGAAAGCGGCACGTTTTCCGACGGCGAGGCCCCGGTTTTCTCGAGAAAGGCCTCCTTGAACAGCGCCTTCCGGTCCATGCCTGGTATTATAACCCGGATGCGGCGGCAAATCACGGCCGAATTGGGGCCCGAATCCCGGTCCTGGCATATTTATTGCTATACTGATAGGCATGGAACGCAGCAAGGTTGACAAAGCCGGGCATGCGGGCTATGATTCCAGAAATTTTCGTGTGAGGTTAGGCATGAAAAGGACACTCATCGCTGTCGGGAGTATGGTGCTTCTTCTCGCGGGTATCGCGGCCGCCCAGAGCGCGGACGAGGACTACCTCAAAGCCATGCAGATAGCTGACAACTGCCAGAAGGTCCAGGCGCTCGACAACTACATCTCGAAATACGCCGGACAGGGCACGACCAACGAGCACTGGGCGTATGCCTATTACTGCCTGACGCCCTGTGCCTCCAAGTCGGCGCAGAAGGCGGCCGAATACGGCGAAAAAGCCATCGGCATGGCCGGCATCGACGATCAGACGAAGCTCGGGCTCATGGCCACGATCCCCGGCCTTTACAATAGCATCGGCCAAGGCGACAAGGCCGACGCCGCGGCCCTCAAGCTCGTCGACTACGGCAAGAGCGTGAGTGACGCCAAGACGGGCGCCAAGCTCCAGGCCGGCGGCTACCTGATGATCGGCCAGTTCGCGGAAAAGGCCGGCAACTACGGCAAGGCCGCGGAGAACTACATCACCGCCTACGGCATCCTCAAGGACCCGAGCATCTCCAAGCAGCTCAACGGCCTCGCCGCCACCCTCTACAAGGACAAGAAGTTCGCCGAGGCCGAAGAGGTCTTCCGGCACTTCTACGCCTCCGACAAGGGCCCCGAAAGCGCCGCCCTCCTCGGCCAGACCCTCTTCAAGCAGAACAAGGTCGACGAGGCCCTGGCCATCTACAAGGAGGGCTACGCCATCAAGAAGACCCCCGCGCTGGCGCTGAACATCGCCATCCTCCTGAACGGCAAGGTCAAGACCGATCCTTCCCTGACGACCGAGACCATGAACGCGCTGATCGAGGCCGGCATCCTCAATCCGAAGGAATCCAAGAACCTCCTCGGCGCGGCCCAGAACCTCTTCGTCGGCCAGGACAAGGACCTCGCCTCGAGCTACGCCAAGATCGAGGAGCACAATAAGGCCATCGAGGAATTCACCAAGACCTACAACGCCAAGATCGAGGGCAAGAGCGAAGAGGACCTGTCCGAGGCCGACAAGCGGCTGCTCAAGACTCTCGAGGGCAACATCGAAGCGGAAAAGCAGGCCATCGCCGGGATCCAGGCCGGCCAGAAGGGCGTCCTCGACAAGTTCAAGGCGCTCGTCGCCCAGGTCAAGACCCGGCTCGGCAAGTAGCGCGGTCCCGCGGCGCACCGGCGGACGATGCCCGCCCCGGCCGGCTGAAGACCGGAGCGGCGGCTTATCGATAGACGCGACGAAGGAGGGAAGACGTGTCCTCCTCTCCCGCCGGCCCGAAAGACACCGCCCGGGCCGAGGCCCTGCGCCGTAAGATCGTCTACCACGAGCGCAAGTATTACGTCGATAACGACCCCCAGATCTCCGACGAGGAGTTCGACCGCCTCCTCCGCGAGCTCCGCGACCTCGAGACCCGCTTCCCCGAGCTGGTGACGCCCGAGTCGCCGACGCAGCGGGTCGGCGAAAAGCCCGTCGAGGGCTTCCCGGCCGTCGTCCACCGGGTCCCGATGCTGAGCATCGAGAACGGCTACGACGAGGAGGAGATCCGCGAGTTCGACGAGCGTGTCCGCAAGCTCCTGGCCGGACGGGCCGTCGCCTATACGGCCGAGCTCAAGATCGACGGCCTCGGCATCTCCATCGTCTATCGCGACGGCAAGTTCGCCCGGGCCGTCACCCGCGGCGACGGCGTGCGCGGCGACGACGTGAGCGCCAACGTCAAGACCATCCGGTCCCTGCCTCTTGTCATCGAGGCGGGAGGGACGGTCGAGGTCCGCGGCGAGGTCTATCTCCCGTTCGCCTCGTTCCGGGCCATCAACAGGGAGCGGGAGGAGGCCGGGGAGCCGCTGTTCGCCAATCCCCGAAACGCCGCGGCCGGATCCATCCGGCAGCTCGATCCCCGGGTCACCGCCTCGCGCAATCTCAGGGTCTTCCTCTATTATCTGTTCGTCGACGGCGAGGAGGAGCCGAGCCAGTGGGGCGCCCTGCAGAAGATGCGGGAGCTCGGCCTTCCGACCAATCCCCACTCGCGCCTCTGCCCGACGATCGATGACGCCCTGGGCTACTTCCGGGAGTGGAACGCGAAGCGGGACAGCCTCGACTACGACGCCGACGGCATCGTCCTCAAGGTCGATCGCGCGGAGGAGCGGCGAACGCTCGGGACGACGGCCAAGTCGCCGCGCTGGGCCATCTCCTATAAGTTCCCGGCCCGCCAGGCGACGACCCGGGTGAACGACATCCTCATCCAGGTCGGCCGCACCGGCGCGCTGACCCCCGTGGCCGTGCTCGAACCGGTCAAGCTCTCGGGGACGACGATCAGCCGGTCGACCCTGCACAACGAGGAGGAGCTCCGGCGCAAGGACATCCGGGTCGGCGACCACGTTCTGATCGAACGAAGCGGCGACGTCATCCCCCAGGTCGTCTCGGTGATGAAGGAGCGGCGCCCCCGCGGCTCCAAGCCCTTCGTCTTCCCCCGGCGCTGCCCCGTCTGCGGATCGAAGGTCCTCCGGCCCGAAGGCGAGGTCATCTCGCGCTGCTTCAACACGTCCTGCCCGGCCCGGGTTCGGGAATCGATCCTCCACTACGCCGGCCGGCGGGCGATGGACATCGAGGGATTGGGCGAGGCCGTCGTCGACCAGCTCCTCGGCGCCCGGCTCGTCCGCACCGTCCCGGATCTCTACGGCCTCCACCTCGAGGATGTCGCCGCCCTCGAGCGGATGGGGCCGAAGAGCGCCCGGAACCTCCTCGAGGAGATCGAGGCCTCGAAATCGCGCGGCCTCGCCCGTCTCCTCTTCGCCCTCGGCATCCGCCACGTCGGCGAGCGGCTGGCCCAGACGCTGGCCGCGGAGTTCCGCACTCTCGAGGCGCTCGAGGCGGCCGGCAGGGAGGAGCTCGTCGGGGTCGAGGATGTCGGCCCCAAGGTCGCCGAGAGCATCCTTTTTTACTTCGCTCAGCCGGAGAGCCGCGAGCTCATCGGCCGGCTCAGGAGGGCGGGGGTGAAGGACCGGGCCGCCGCGGCGGCGGAAGGCCCCAAGCCCCTCGCCGGCCAGGTTTTCGTCATCACCGGGACCCTGGCGGAAATGAGCAGGGACGAGGCCCGCGATCGGCTGGAGGAGCGGGGGGCCGAGGTCGGGTCCTCCGTGACCCGGAAGACGACCGGGCTCATCGTCGGGGAATCGCCGGGCTCGAAGCTGGACCGGGCTCGTGAACTCGGCGTCCGGATCATCGGAGAGGCGGAATTCCTGGAGCTCGCCGGCCTGAAGCCGTAGCTACTTTTTCTTCTTCGGGCCGAAGAGGTCCATCCCGAAGAGGCCCTTGGAGCCTTTTTTCTTGCCCGTGATCTCGTCGAGGGCCTCGCGGGCGGAGGCGTGCTCGGGATCCACTTCCAGGGCCTTCTCCAGTTGCTTGACGGCCTTGGTCTGCAGGCCTTCGGTTTTGTAGAGGAGCCCGAGGCCCATATAGCCCTCGGGGTTCCAGGGCTCGAGCTGGATGGCCTTCAAGAAATCCTGCTCGGCTTTCTTGACGTAGGCGGGGACCTTCGATTCGCACATGGCCAGGAGCAGGTAATAATCGCCCTTATCCCGGCGCATCCGGACGGCCTCCTCGAGGTAGGTGATGGCCTCTTCGTAGCGCCCCTGGCCGTGGAGGGTCTTGCCCTGGCGGAACTTGATGTCGGCCTTCTTCAGGGATTCCTGGACATCTTCCTGGACCGAAACCTGACCGGCCTTGGCATCGTAGATCCGCCGCAGCTCCTTGTTGCTCAGGACGCGGTAGGCGTTGTTGATGGCGTCGAACACCTCGTCGATCTGGGTCCTGAAATCGCCGGCGACCTGGCGGTCGAACCTGTCGGGGTGGAAGCGCCGGGCCAGCTGGAAATAGGCCTTCTTGACCTCCTCGTCCGAAGCCGTCTTGGCGATATCGAGGAGCTGGTAGTGGGTCACGGACGGCAGCAGGTCGTGGAGGTTGAGGACTTCGGCGATCTGCTGGGGGACGCCGTCGGCCGTTTCGCCGGCGGGACCGGAACGGGTCCCGGGCGCCGCCGCGGCCCCGGTGACCGGCCCGGCCGGGAGATCGACGACGCCGAGGCAGTAGAATAGATACAGGCTTTTCCAGAACTGGTCGGCCGGCATGGTCAGCGAGCGCATGATGGCCTCGGCGCTGTCGGCGCCGGTGACCTTCTCCAGGATCTCTCTCTCCTCGCCGGTCAGGAGATAAGCGTAGGTCTTCCGGCCGGGGACGGGGATGCGCCGGGCCAGGAAGGATTGGAGGCCCGGGCTCGCCGGCATCCTCCGGATGCCGTACTCGATGAGCAGCGGCACGCTGACCCGCGATTCGCAGGAATCGCCGCCGAATTCCTCGTGCGCCTGGAATTCGAGGTCGGCGTCGAAAAAGCCGAACGCGCTAAGGACGCTGTCGCGGATCTGCTGGGCCAGGGCCTCGCCCAGGTCGTTCTCGGAGATCACGCCCCGGGTCTTGAGGACTTCGCCGATGTTCTTGCCGGGCTCGATGTACTCGTCGATCCGGGCGTGGGCTTCCTTGGGGATGCGCTCGAGCTTGTAGAGGATCTCGCCCAGGCGTTCGTCGAGCTGGTTCGTCTTGACCTGGAAGATGACGCCCTTGTCGAAGAAGAAGTATTTGAGGATCTCCCCCCGGCGATAGATCAGTCGGCCGGTCCTCTTGTTGAAGTAGATGTCCCTCAGATGGACGGCGATATGGTTCACGGTGGTTCCAGTCTCGAGAATGCCAACTATAATCCTATCGCCCGGATTTTTCAATATCGCCGGCCCGGCGGCCGCCGGCCGTCCGTTTGAAAACAAGGGATGATTATGCTAATTATGGCCCATGAAGATCGCCCTCGCCCAGATCGTGCCGAAGCTGGGGGACGTCGACGCGAACGTCGACATCCACCTGAACATCCTCGAGAAAGCCCGGCGGGAGAAAACGGACCTCGTCGTCTTCCCCGAGCTCGGATTGACGGGCTATACGCTGAAGGACCTCGTCGAGGAGGTCGCCCTCGATCCGGCGACGGACCGCCGGTTCGGCAAGATCGTCGCCGGGACCAAGGGCCTTTCGGCGGTCGTCGGCTTCGTCGAGGAGAGCCCGGCCGAAAAGGGCCTGTTCTATAACGCCGCGGCCTTCGTCGCCGACGGCCGGGTCCTCCACGTGCACCGCAAGGTCTTCCTGCCGACGGGCGGGATCTTCGAGGAGGCCAAGTTCTTCGCTCAGGGACGCGACATCCGGAGCTTCCCGGCCCCCTTCGGGAGGGCGGGGCTCCTCATCTGCCGCGATTTTCTCCAATATGGCTCGAGCTACGTCCATTATGCGGCCGGCGCCGACATGATCATCTGCATCTCGGCCGCGCCGGGCCGGGGAGTGGCCGGCGGCCGGGCCTTCGAAACGAGCCGGATGTGGGAGCTCATGGGCGAGGCCGTCTCGTATTTCTCGACGGCGTTCGTCGTCTACGCCAACCGCGCCGGCAGTGAGGACGGCGTCACCTTCGCCGGCGGCTCTTTCGTGTACGCGCCCGGCGGCCGCCTCGTCGCCAAGGCCTCGGCCGTCGATCCGGAGATCGCCTTCTGCAGCATCGACCTCGACGCCGTGCGGAAAGCCCGAAGGGCCTGGCTCTTCAAGCGCGACGAGAAGCCGGACGTCATCTGGAGGTCCCTCGAAAGGATCGTCCGTGCCTCCGAAGATTAACGCCGCGTTCGTCGAAAGGGTTCTCGTCGCCTTCATCCGGGACGAGTTCGCGCGGTGCGGCTGCGCGACGGCCGTCCTGGGGCTCTCGGGCGGCCTCGATTCGGCGGTCTCGGCGGCCCTGGCCGCCCGGGCTCTCGGGCCCGGGAACGTCCTCGGCCTGATCATGCCCTACGGAAAGGCCTATCCGGAGGACGTCAGGGACGCGGCCGCCCTGGCCCGGAAGCTGGGCCTCCGGTCCGAGACGATCGACATCGCCCCCCAGATCGACCTCTACTTCGCCGCCCATCCAACGGCGAACCGCGTCCAGCGGGGGAACAAGATGGCCCGGGAGCGCATGGCCATCCTCTACGACTACTCGGCCCGCGAGGGCGCGCTCATCCTGGGCACGAGCAACAAGACCGAGCTGCTGATCGGCTACGGCACGATCCACGGCGACCTGGCCTGCGCCGTCAATCCCGTGGGCGATCTCTACAAGACCCAGATGCGCGACCTCGCCGCCCACCTGCGTGTCCCCGCCGCCATCCGCCGCAAGGCCCCGACGGCCGGCCTGTGGCCGGGCCAGACCGACGAAAGCGACATCGGCCTCACCTATGAGGAGCTCGACGGCATCCTCTACAGCCTCGTCGAGGGCCGCAAGACCCGCCGCGAAGCGCTCGAGGCCGGGCATGCGGCAGCCGCTGTCGACCGGGTCCTGCGCATGATCAAGCGCTCGGATTTCAAGCGGATGATGCCGCCGATCGCCAAGCTCTCGATCCGGTCCGTCGGTCACGATTTCCTCTACCCCTACGACCGGGACAAATAGCCCGTGGCCGGCCGCCTCTATGTCGTCGCGACGCCCATCGGCAACCTCGAGGACATCACGCTGCGGGCCCTCCGTATTCTCGGCGAGGTCGCGGCCATCGCCTGCGAGGACACCCGGCAGACGGTCAAGATCCTGAACCGCTACGATCTCAAGAAGCCCCTCATCAGCTATTTCCACCCCCGCGAAGGCCGGCGCATTCCGGAGATCATCGGGCTGCTCAAGGCGGGCAAGGACATCGCCCTCGTTTCGGACGCGGGCACGCCGGGGATATCCGACCCCGGTTTCCCCCTCATCCGCGAGGCCCTCCGGGAAGGTATCCCGGTCGTCCCGATCCCCGGGCCGTCGGCCGTGGCGGCCGCCCTCTCGGCCGGGGGCCTGCCAACCCACCGCTTCCTCTTCGCCGGCTTTCCGCCCCCCAAGAGAACGGGATTGCGCAAGGCCCTTGAGTCCCTGGCCGCCGAAAACGCCACGCTCGTCTTTTATCTGCCGACGAGAAGGCTCGGCGAATTCCTCCAGGCGTCGATCGAAGTCCTCGGGGACAGGCGCATCGTCATCGCCAGAGAGCTGACCAAGGTCCACGAAGAGTTCCTCCGGGGCACGGCGACGGAGCTCGCGGCCGCTCTCGGCTCACGAGTGCTCAAGGGGGAAGCGACGGTCCTCATCGAGGGCGCCCGTTAGGCTCGCAGCCGCTCCCGCGGGGCCAAAACCAAAGAACGCTCCGGATAGTTCATATCATATTGATATTATTAATTTTATGCTGATTTATATTTTCTATTAGATACTTGACAATTTACCACTAAGATATTATATTGTTATCTGACTAAGATATTAAAACAAGGAGGTATCTTATGGCTATTATCAGATGGGATCCCTACAGGGATATGATCACCCTAAGGGAAAGGATGAACAGGCTGTTCGAGGATCTGCCCGGATCCAAGGGCGAGGAAAAGGACCTCATGACCCATTCCTGGGCCCCCTCGGTCGACATCTACGAGACCGAGAACGAGGTCGTCCTCAGCGCCGAGATCCCCGGCGTCGACGAAAAGGACGTCGAGATCAAGGTCGAGGACAACAACCTGACCCTTCGCGGCGAACGGAAGTTCGAGAAGGAGACCCAAGAAGAGAATTACCACCGCATCGAGCGGTCCTACGGATCGTTCTTCCGGTCCTTCGCCCTGCCCGGCTATATCGACCAGGACAGGATCGAGGCCGAGCACGAGAACGGCGTCCTCAAGATCCGGATGCCCAAGCGGTCCGAGCTCAAGCCCCGCAAGGTCAAGATCCTGAAGCCCATCCAGGTCGCGGCGGAAAAGCCGAAGAAGTAGCGTCGGGACGTTCTGGGAGAAGGCGGCTTTCGGGCCGCCTTTTTTTTTATCAGTTCAGGCTTGGGCCAGCGTGATGGCCCGGACTTCTTTCGCCCCGGCCTCTTTGAGCACCCGGGCGCACTCCCGGATGGTCGCTCCGGTCGTGGTGACGTCATCGACGAGGATGAGCGTTCTCCCCCGGACTCCGGCCGGGCGCTTCACAGCATACGCGCTCCGGGCATTCTTCTCGCGGTCGGCCGCGCGCAAGCCGGCCTGGGCCGGGGCGTTGCGGGTCTTGACCAGCGCATCCGCAAGGACGCCCAGGCCGCGCAGCGAGGCCAGATCGCGGGCCAGGAGCCGGGCCTGGTTGAAGCCCCGCTCCCGCCGCCGCGAAGGGTGAAGGGGAACGGGGACGAAGAGCTCGGCCCCCGCCCACATCTCCGGGTCGGCTCTCAGGCTTGTATCGGCGAAGCGCGCCAACGGCCGGCTGAGCGGGGCATATTTCCGGTACTTGAAGAGCAGGATGACGTCCTTGAGCGTCCCGCCATAGGCTCCGCAGGACCGGTGAAGGGAGAACGCCGGAAGCGCTTCGAGGCAGCGGGCGCAAAGATGATCCTGTCCCGAGCTCTCGAAGAACCTCCCGCACCGGGAACAGGATGGGCCCTGGCGCGGAGCGAGCTTCGCCAGGCACGCTGCGCAGACGACCCGCTCATCCGGGTCTTCCAAGGGAGCTTCGCAGAGACGGCAAAAAGACGGAAAAACGAGGAGCTCGACGAGCCGGGCGAGCCGGGCCGCGCCGGCCCGAACGGAAGTGGTCACTGGGCCTTGAGCTCTTCTTCCTGCTTCTCCTGGCAATCGATGCAAAAGGGCGTCCACGGGATGACGGCGATCCTTTTCAAGCCGATCTCCTTCTGGCAGGACTGGCAGACGCCGAATTCGCCGTGCTCCAGCCTCTTGAGGGCCTCATCGATCTGCAGGAGCTGCTTTCGTTCGCCGTCGGACAGGCTGAGAAGGAATTCCTTCGTGTAGGAGGTCTCCGCTTTATCGACCATGTCCTGGGCGACATTGCTGTCCATGTCCTTGCTCTCGGTGATCTTGTCGGTCAGCTTGCGGATGATCTGCTCCTTCTTGTCGGCGAGCTTCTTCCGGAATTCGTCTTTGTCTTTCTTGTTCATCGGCTTTCGAGGCATCGGACTTTCCCTTCATTTGGCATAGTGCCGGCCCCCGACGATGGTCAGGGCCCGGTAGACCTGCTCGAGCAGGATGACGCGGGCGAGCTCGTGCGAGAACGTCATGCGCGACAACGCCAGCTTCATATCGGCTCTCTCCGCGATGCGGTCCGCGAGCCCGAGGAAGCCGCCGACGACAAAAGCCAGCGGCGTTCCCGCTTCCCGCTCCCGGCTGCCGAGGAAGCGGGCGAACTCGGCGGACGTCATCTCCTTCCCGTGATCGTCCAGACAGATCACGAAAGCTCCGTCGAGGTGTCTTTCGAGCCCTTGGGCCTCGAGGTCCCGGATCTTCCCGGCGTGCCTCTCCGCAAGCCCGCGGGCCTGGCGCGTTTCGATGACCTCGATGGCCGCGAGGGGCCGGATACGCGACTCATAAAGAGCCTGCAACCCCCGCAAATCGGGATTCTTCGTCTTCCCGGGCCAGAGGAATCTTAGGCGCATCACCAAAACGGCCCTAGAACAATAGCGATTCGACCCCGGCTTGTCAACCCCGAATCTCGTCCACCCGCCCGGAGGCCGGTCCGGCTCAGAAGTCGAGGCGGGCGGCGTCCCCCCAGAGCTTTTCGAGGGTGTAGTGGTCGCGCGCGGCCTGCGAGAAGACGTGGATGACGAACGAGCCGTAATCGAGCAGGACCCATTCGGCCGATTCGCGCCCTTCGACGCTCAGAGGCCGGGAGCCGGCCGGCTTGAGCGCCGCTTCGATCGCCTCGGCAATGGCGGTGTTCTGCCGCGACGAGTTCCCGTGGGCGACAACGAAAAAGTCGGTGAAAGAGGCGAGGTCCCGCAGGTCGAGAACGCAGAGCTCTTCGGCCTTGCGGGACAGTGCGGCCTCGACGGCCAGGCGTACTGGCGCGGGGAGGCTTCGCTTGGTGAACCGTTTTTTCTTCTCTTCGACCATGGCTCCTAACGTCCTCTGTAAAGTTGGTGTTCGCGGATATAAGCGGCGACGGCCCGGGGAACAAGCCCGTCGAGGGACCGGCCCCGGCGGGCGAGGGCCCTGACGGCCGTCGAGGAGATGTCGAGGGCCCGGATGGCGACGAGGACGGCCTGGAAGCGCGGCGGGGCCGCTTTCCGGAGGTCCCCCGCTTCATCAAGAGGGCCGATCTTCCCGCCGAGACGCCCACCGAGGACGCCCCGGGCGCGCTCGAGATCGAAGCGCGGGCGCCCCGTCACGATGAAGTGGCACTCCTCGAGGACCTTCTCGTATTGGTGCCAGGTCCCGATGTCGAGGAAGGCGTCGATCCCGACGATGAAGAACAGGCGCGCCCCGGGCGATACGGCCCGGATCTTGCGCAGCGTCAGGATGGAGTAGGACTTCTCCCGCGCCTCCACCTCGATCGGCGAGACCTCGAACCCGGCCCGGCGCCGGCAGGCGAGCTCGACCATCCGGAGGCGGTCGGGCGCGGGCGCGGACCGGCCTGGCGCCTTGTGCGGCGGAAGGTACGAGGGGATGAAGAGGATTCGGTCAAGCCGGGTCAGGCGACGGACCTCGGCCGCGGCCCGCAGGTGACCGAGGTGGATGGGGTCGAAGGTCCCTCCGTAGAGTCCGATCGTTTCCATCACGACCGTCCCCCCGGCCCCTCTCCCGGGGGCGCCTCGCCCCCGGCCTTCGCCGCGAGCCCTTCGAGCGTCCTGGCCGCGGCCTCGACAAGCGGCTTGAGCCCTTCCCGCTTGAGCGCCGAGATGGCGAACAGGGGGATCTTCTTCCGGGCGGCCAGGCGCCGCAGGCGGACGAGGCGCGATCGGTCCCCGCCGAGAAGGTCCACCTTGTTGGCGGCTAGGATCTGGGGGCGTGAGGCCATCTCCGGCGAAAAGGCCTCGAGCTCTTTCATGATGATCCGGAAGTCCTCGAGCGGGTCCCGTCCGGAGTAGGGCGAGACATCGACGATATGGACGAGGAGCTTGGTCCTCTCGATGTGACGCAGGAAACGGATGCCCAACCCCTGACCCCGATGGGCCCCCTCGATGAGCCCCGGGATGTCGGCGACGACGAACGAGCGATACTCGCCAATGTCGACGACGCCGAGGTTGGGGGTGAGAGTCGTGAACGGATAATCGGCGATGAGCGGACGGGCCGCCGAGATGCCCGCGATGAGGGTGGACTTGCCCGCGTTGGGAAAGCCGACCAGGCCGACGTCGGCGATGAGCTTGAGCTCGAGGAAGAGCTCTTTCTCCTCGCCGGGCCGACCGGGCTGCCATTCGCGCGGCGTCTGGTGGGTCGCCGTGGCGTACGAGGCGTTGCCGCGGCCGCCGCGCCCCCCCCGGGCCGCGACATACCTCTGGCCGTGTTTGGTCAGGTCGGCCAGGACGGCGCCGCCGTCCGTATCCCTGACCACCGTCCCGACGGGAACATCCATCCGGACGTCGCCGCCGCTCTTACCCCGGCGGTTGTTGCCCTCGCCGGGAGCGCCGTTCTTGGCCTTGGTGATGGGATGGAAGCGGTAATAGGCGAGGGAGCTGATGTTTTCGTCCGCGACGAGCGTGATGCTGCCCCCGTCCCCCCCGTGGCCGCCGTCCGGTCCGCCCTTCGGGACGCGGGCTTCGCGGCGGAAGCTGACGCAGCCGTTGCCGCCCCTCCCGGCTTTCAGTGTGACAGTGACCTGATCAACGAACAACGGCGGTTCGGCTCACCCTCAGGCGGGCAGGACGGAGACGACCTTCCCCTTCCGGCCCTTGTCGGAGAAGAGGACGGTCCCGGTGGCCGTGGCGAAGAGGGTGTCGTCCTTGGCCCGTCCGACGTTGAGGCCGGGCTTGATGGGCGTGCCCCTCTGGCGGATGATGATGGTCCCGGCGTTGACCTGCTGGCCGCCATGGCGCTTGACGCCGAGCCGCTTCCCGGCGCTGTCGCGCCCGTTCTTTCCAGCTCCGCTGGCTTTTTTATGGGCCATGGCTTACTCCTTCTTCGCTTTCTTCGGCTTGGCCGGAGCCGGCTTCTTTTCGGTCTTCTTCTTGGCGGCTTCCTTCTTGGCCGGCTTGGCCTTCGCCGCCTTGGCCGGCTTCGAGGGGGCCGGGGCCGGCGCCTTCGGCTTGGGGGCCGGGGCGGGCTTTTCGACGGGGGCCAACTTCTCCTCCGCCAGATCATCGGCGGTGAGCAGGGTCCGGTCCGGGGAGATCCGAGTGATGCGGACCTTGGTCAGCTGCTGCCTGTGCCCGCGGGTCCGGCGGTACTGTTTCCTCCGCTTCTTCTTGAAGACGAGGACCTTCTCGTCCTTGAAGTTCTCGAGAACGAGGCCCAGGACCATGGCGCTGTCGAGGACCGGGGTCCCGACCTGGATCGTCTCGCCGTCCTCGATGAGGAGGACGCGATCGAATTGGGCTTTCCGTCCCGGCTGGAGGTCGAGCTTCTCGATGGCCAGGACGTCGCCTTCCTTGACGCGGTACTGCTTGCCGCCTGTTAGGATCACTGCATACATATGGACCTACCCTTCGGTGGAGATAAAAAAGTAGGACGTTAAATTTAGCATAGGGCCCGGCGGAAGTCAAATAGCTGGCCTTCGAGGCCCGGCGGGCGTGAATATCCGGGACAGGCCCCTTTTCTCCTTGGAAAGCGATCAGTCCCGGAGATTTCAGGATTGCAGGATGGCGCCTTGACAGAACCGGATCTCTGGGCTACAAGAAAACCCTGCGGGCGGTTAGCTCAGCGGTAGAGCATCGGTTTTACAAGCCGG
>Ga0105107_10000187_pt1 | contig 35906 bp, 28 predicted proteins | sample PPLLaktember2015_6_FD_79335 | JGI IMG/M metagenome (GOLD analysis project Ga0105107, IMG submission 79335) | Freshwater sediment microbial communities from Prairie Pothole Lake near Jamestown, North Dakota, USA - PPLs Lake P8 Core (1) Depth... | ecosystem: Environmental > Aquatic > Freshwater >...
CCGGACATCACCGGCGCGAACGTGCCGCCGATCGACGCCAACCCGCCGGCGGGAAATCGCATCACGGTCAGCCGCAGGACGCTGCACGTTCCAGAATAGCGTTCCGGGACCCGGAGACAAGAACGCCGCCCACGGGCGGCGTTCTTGTTTGGGGCGTGAGTCGCTATCGCGACGGGATCCTGACTCGCGACACGGTCCAGAGCTTCACCTCCTCCTCCGGCTCGTCCCCGGTCGCACCGGTGAGCGGCAGCGCGAGATTGGTGACGTACATCCAATCGTCAACGATTACGAGGCTGGCGGGGAACAGCAGTCCCTTCGGCGCGCCGTCGCGATCGATGCCCCGGAACTCGCCGAGCCGCGCAATCACTCGGCCGTTGCGGTTCAACGCGGCCACTTCGTCGTTCTGGTTTGCCGCGACCCACAGCCGACCCTCGTCGTCGAACGCGACGCCGTCCGCGCCGTTGATGCTCTCGGCGAAGACGCTGACCACCTTCGTCGCGAGGTCCACGTTCAGGACCCGGTCGTCCCCGGTGTTCACCACGAATAGCGTCTTGCCGTCACGGCTGAGCGCAAGGCCATTCGCACCGAACGGCGGGAAGCCGGCGGTGGCGAGCAATGGGTCATGCACGACTGTCGTCGCAGTGCACGTGGGCACGCAGCCCGCCGCGTTGGCGACGCGGAAGATCGCTCCCTGGAACGAATCCGAGACGTAGAGCCCGCCCTGGCTGTCGAAAGCCATCGCATTCGGGGCGGGAGCGCCGTTCGAGCCGAACTTGATCTTGTCCGTGCTGCCGTCAGGATTGCCATTGAAGCGCGACGCAGGCGCACCTATCGATGGGATCGCCACGACCTCCTCGATCGGCGTTGCGCTGTTGAAGTCGGCCGCGATGCGCTGAATTCTCGAGGCTCCGAGGCTTGGGACGCCTGTGAGCGTCGCGACGTTCGCGATGTACACCTTCCGGTCTTCGCGATCGAGTGCGAGCCCAAGCAGCGGCGTGCCGCCGAAGCCGCGCTCGGCGATCAGCTTGCCGTGGCGCGAGTAGCGCAGGAGCTTGTTCTTGTTCGGCCCGAAATCGAATGTCGCGACGTAGATCTCGCCGGTCCGGGGATTCGCGGTGATGCCCTCCGGAAAGCGCACGCCTGCGGGCAGCGTGACGAACTCGTGTACGGCCTCGCGGCGATCCCAGCGGTCATCGTCGTCGTGCGCACGGGCGATGCCCGACGCAAGCACGGCCGCAGCCACGCAAGCAATTGCGATCTTCTTCTTCATTGTCTCCTCCTTGTGGTGCGCGGAGAGCGCCGCGCGTGAAGCCTTCTCGCCGGGCTACGTCCGGATGCGCGCCCGCTCCAGGATCTTGTCGACCTCGACGCGTCCGGGCAGCGTGCCGAACGACTTCCCGCCGTCACGGCCGAGCCGCGCAGTGCAGAACGCGTCCACAACTTCCTTCGTCGAGTGCTGCACCAGCAGCGCGGCGGACAGCACCTGCGCGAGCAGCTCGGTGATGCGCCGGGCGCGGCCCTCCAGGCCGTGGGCGTTGCCGAGCTCGGTGCCGATCACGTCCAGGTAGCGCGACACGCGCCCGTCCGCGGCGATCGCCGGCCCGAGCTCGCGGAACAGCGCCTCGCGCGCGTCGGGGGTCTTCTGCATCGCGCGCAGCACGTCCAGGCAGATCACGTTGCCACTGCCTTCCCAGATGCCGTTCACGGGCGCCTCGCGGTACAGACGCGCGATCGGGTGCTCGTCGACGTAGCCGTTGCCGCCGATGCACTCCATCGCCTCGCTCACGAACATCGGCAGGCGCTTGCACAGCCAGAACTTGGCGACCGGCGTGAGGATGCGAGTGAGCAGGCGCTCGTGCTCGTCGTCGTTCTGGCGGTCGAACGCGTGGGCGAGCCGGAACGCGAGCAGAGTGGCGGCCTCGGCCTCGATCGCGAGGTCGGCGAGCACGTTCTGCATCAGCGGCTGCGCGTCGAGCTCGCGGCCGAACGCGACGCGGTGCGCGCAGTGGTGCAGCGCCTGGTTGAGCGCGGCGCGCATCATGCCGGCGACCGCGACCACGATGTCGAAGCGCGTGAGGTGCGCCATCTCGAGAATGGTGGCGATGCCGCGCCCCGGCTCGCCGACGAGCTGCGCGAGCGTGCCGTCGTACTCGATCTCGGCGGAGGCGTTGGAGCGGTTGCCGACCTTGTCCTTCAATCGCTGGATGAGGAAGCGGTTGCGCTGGCCGTCGGGCATCACGCGCGGCACGAGGAAGCAGGTGATCGCGCCGTCGAGCAGCGCGAGGGTGAGGAAGCCGTCCGACATCGGCGCCGAGCAGAACCACTTGTGGCCGCGCAGCTCGTACCAGTCCGCGCTCAGGCGGCGCGCGCGCGTCTGCGTGGAGCGCAGGTCCGAGCCGCCCTGTTTCTCGGTCATCGCCATGCCGATCATGGCGCCGAGCTTGTCCGGCACCGGCACGAGCCGCGGGTCGTACTGGTCCGCGGTGAGCTTCGGCTCCCACGCCTTGGCCAGCGCGGGCGTGCTGCGCAGCACCTGCACCGCGGCGAAGGTCATCGTGATCGGGCACGCGGTGCCGTTCTCGCCCTGGTTCCACAGGTAGTTGAGCGCCGCGCGCGCAACGAAGCCGCCGCTGCGCGCCGCGGTCCACGCCGTAGAGTGCAGCCCGTTCGCGAGCGCGACGGTCATCAGCTCGTGATAGGCCGGGTGGTATTCGATCTCGTCGATGCGGTGGCCGAACGCGTCGTGCGTGCGCAGCTGCGGGGCCACCCGGTTCGCCTGCGATGCGAGCATCTGCAGCCGCTCGCTCCCGACCAGCTCGCCGAGGTCGCCGGCGCGGCCCGCGATCCAGCTCCCGCCCGCCCGCTGGACGGCATCGCGCAGGATCGCGTCGCCGGCCCACGCGTTGTAGCCGACGAGCGGCGGCGGCTGGTTGGTGACCTGGTGGGTCGGCCGGTTGAAGCGGATGGTATCGAGGTCTTCGAGGCGGTCGTTCATGCGGGCCTCCGGGGGTGCGCCCACCATCTTACGCGCGCGTCCGCTCCGCCGCCCGGTGGGTTCGTGAAGGTTCCATGACGTACTGCCGCCGGCGGCCGCGGCAGGCGCACGCTGGTTGACCAGAGCTCAGCGTCAGTCCGCTCTGATGCTTGCGTCCCGCACGACCTTGCCCCACTTGTCGACCTCGCCGCGGATGAAGCGCGCGAAGTCCTCGGGGGAGCCGCCGGTCGGCTCGACGCCGGCCTTCTGGAACCGGTCTTTGGTGTCCGGCAGCGCAAGCACGCGGTTCACCTCCGCGTTCAGATTGGCGACGATCTCCCGGGGGTGTTGGCGCTCGAGCCAGGCGTTCACGCCGGCGCGCCCGATCGCAAGCGCCTCCTCCAAGTCCTGCCCGGCGCAGAAGGCGCGGTCGCCGGCCCCGGTGATCACCACTGCGCGCACCGCTGCGTCGCGGTTCGCGTCAGCGAGCGCCGCGATCAGCCCTGCGTGCAGCGCGTTGTCGACGGCGTTGAGCGCGTCTGGGCGGTTGAGCGTCACCACCGCGATCCCGGCGCGCTGCTCGACGAGGACCGTGCTCACGCCTTTCGTTCCACCAATGCGTCGACCACCCATGCGCCTTCGCCGCGTGCGCCGACGATCAGCGGGTTCACGTCGACCGACTGTATTGCGTCCTGAGCCGATGAGATCAGCCGCCCGAGCGCCACCGCCGCCTGCGCGACCGCGGCCACGTCGAGCGGCGGCTCGCCGCGCACGCCGGCGAGGAGCGGCGCGATGCGCAGGCGCCCGAGGGCGTCGACGACCTCGTTGTCGGTGAAGGGCGGCAGGAGCGTCGCGACATCGGGCAGCGCTTCGACGTACTTCCCGCCGTCCCCGACCATCACGACCGGACCGAAGACGGCATCGACCTTCGCGCCGAGCACGAATTCGCGCCGTCCGTGCGCCATCTTCGCCACGATCACCTCGCCATCGACGCCCAGGCGGCGCAGGCCGCTCATGCACGCGTCGTAGGCTTCGTGGACCGCTTCGGGCGAACGGCAACCAAGGTGCACGAGGCCGTGCTCGGACTTGTGCGGCAGGTGCTCCGAGCAGGCCTTCACCGCGACCGGCGCGCCGAGCCATTCGAGCGCGGCGAGCGCCTCGGCAAGGGATCGGCACACGCGATGCGGGATCACCGGGAGCCCCGCGGGCACGAGCGCGGCGAGGCTTGCGGCTTCGCTCAGGAAGCGTCCGCTGCCCGGCGCGATCGGCACCTCGATCGTGCCCGGCGCCGGCGGCGGTTCGTGCAGCAGGAGCGCCCGATGGCGCGACACTTGAGCGAGCGCGGCAATCGCATCCACGTCGTCGTCGAAGCACGGCAGGCCCTGCGCGTGGAACGGGGCGCGCACCGTTGCCTGCGTCGCCGAAACCATCACGGCCCGCCCGGTCGTGCGCGCCACGCGCGCCGAGTCGCGCGCGAACGACTCGAGGTCGTAGCCCTTGCCGGCGACCGGGAGCGAGATGAGCAGCGCGTCCGCGCCGTCATCCGCGGCGACCGCGTCGAGCACTTTTCCGAAGATCGGGCTGTTCCCGAGCAGCGCGCCGGTCATGTCCACCGGATTGCGCGGGTTGGCGAAGCCGGGCAGCAGCGCGGCGAGTGTCGCGCGCGTCGCGGGCGCGAGCTCGGCGATCGGCTGGCGGAGCCGCTCCGCCGTGTCCGCGGCGAGCACGCACAGCGCGCCGCTGTTCGAGAGCACCGCGAGCCGGCCGGCGCGGACATCGCGCCCGGAAAGGTAGAGTTCCGCCGCGTTCGAGAGCGCGCGCAGGTTCTCTGCCTGCCAGATCCCGTGACGGCGAAAGAATGCCTCGACGACATGCGCTTCGCTCACGAGCGCACCGGTGTGCGACTGCGCGACGCGCGCGCCGCTCGCGCTCGCGCCGGCCTTGATGGCGACGATGGGCACGCCGCGCGCGCGGGCGATCGCGGCGGCGCGCGCCAGCTCACGCGGGTCCTTGACCGTCTCGAGGTAGAGCAGGATCAGCCGCACGCTCCGATCCTCCGCGACCGCGCAGGCGAGCTCCGACACGGTCAGGTCGGCATCGTTGCCACTCGCCAGCACGTAGCGCACGCCGATGCCCTTTTCGCGCAGGCGCGCATACGGCACCACGCTCGCGCTTCCGGACTGGCTGACGATCGCCACCGGGCCGTCCTGCGGCGCCACCTCTACAAACATGGTGCTGAAGTTCGCCACCGCGCCCGTCGCGAAGTTGGCGAGCCCCTGGGAGTTCGGCCCGAGCACGCGCATGCCCCGCGCGCGCGCGTGCGCGACCATCCGATCCTGGATCTCGAGGCCCGCGGCGCCGGTCTCGCCGAAGCCCGAGCTGATCACGACCGCGCATTTCACGCCGCGCTCGGCGCACTCGGCGACCGTGGCCGGCACGTCCTTGTCCGCGACGACGATCACCGCGACGTCGGGCACCTCGGGGAGCGCGGCGAGGCTCGCGAAGCTGCGCAGGCCCTGCACCTCGGGGCGCTGCGGGTTGACCGGGTAGATCGCGCCCTTGAAGCCGAAGCGCTGGAGATAGAACACCGGCCGCCCGCCGGCCTTGTCGGGATTGTCGGACGCGCCGACCACCGCGACCGAGCGCGGGCTAAGGATGTCGGCTAGGGGTGCCGGCGCGCGCATCGGCTCACACGTAGCTCGGCCCTTCGATCACCGGAAACCGTTTCAGGAACTTCTCGTCGACCTCGAGCCCGAGCCCCGGCCCTTCGAGCGGCCGCACGCAACCGTCCTTTCCGACGGTGTACGGCGTCGACACGAGCTCGTCGCGGAAGCGGTTCGGCTTCGACACGTCGCCCTCGAAGTAGCCCGCGTTCTCGATTGCCGCGAGGAAATGGATCGACGCCGCCATGTTGAGCCCGGTCATTGAGGTGTGCGGATGGATCGGCAGCTTATGCGCGGAGGCCATCGCGGCGATGCGCAGGGCCTCGGTGATGCCGCCGGTCTTCGAGAGGTCGGGCTGCAGGTTCGTGACCGCGCCTTCGGCGATGAGGCGCTCGAACTCGAAGCGCGTGTAGTGGTTCTCGCCCGCGGCGAGCGGCGTGCGGCCGAAGGTCTTCGTCTCGCGGTAGCTGCGGTAGTCGTGCGGCGGGAACGGCTCCTCGAGCCAGCCGACGGCGTGCGCATCCAGCCCCGGCATCACCGCGCGTGCGGCGGCGACATCGTAACCGGTGTTCGCGTCGGTGAGGATCACGAGATCGTTGCCGAACGCTTTGCGCACGGCAGCGACGCGTGCGAGATCGTCCTTGGGGTTGTCGCCGAGCCGCAGTTTCACCGCCTTGTAGCCCATCGCGACGAGCGGGCGCGCCTCTTCCACGAGCTTCGCCGGCGCCTGGAAGCCGAGCGACACGCCGCCGGCGTACGCGGGAATCGGTTTCGCGCTGCCGCCGAGCAGGCGATAGAGCGGCCAGCCGACGCTCTTGCCGCGAAGGTCCCACAGCGCCATGTCGAGGCCGCTCATCGCCATTGCCGCGCCGGCGCCCATGCCGTGGCTGCCGAGCTGCTTGACGTAGATCCGGTGCCACACGCCGACCACGTCGGTCGCGTCCATGCCGGTGACGAGCTGGGCGAGCGTCGTCCGGATCAGGTGGGCGATCGTGCCCGGCGCACGCGCGTGATGCGCCTCGCCCCAGCCGGCGAGGCCCGACTCGGTGGTGATCTTGACCACCACCGCGTCGCGCTTCACCGCGCGGCCGATGCCGAGCCGCACGTTGAGGTTCGACGGCAGCGGGAACGAGGTCGGGAACGCCTCGATCGCGCGAATCTTCAGCGACGATTGCCCGCCGCGGCGCGGGGATGGCTTAGGCACAAGTCTCCTCGCTTACTTGCCCAGCGCAACGAGCGCGGCGCGCGCGATCTCCTCGCCCCACTCCTGGGCGAAGTGCCCCGCTTGCGCGAGCACGTACGGCTCGGGGCAGCCGTGGATGACTTTCCGCAGCGCGTTCATGACCGGCAGGCCGAGCACCGGGTCCGTGGCACCGATCGCCATGAACGAGCGCCCGCGCCATTCGTGGTGCCACCAGTCGCGCGCGCGGCGCGAGAGCGCGGCGCCGTCGGCGTCGGGCCGCTCGGGGACGAGGTTCGGGAAGCGCCGCACGCCCCCCTTGTAGCTCGCGTCGGGATACGGCGCCGCGTAGGCCGCGGCCTCCGCGTCGCTGAGGTGCGGGCACGACCGCTTCATCAGCTTGGCGACGTCCATATCCGGGTTCTTGTTCGCCCACGCGCGCCACGCGAGAAAGCCCTCGCTCAAGGGCGCGTTGCCCGTGCCGAGCGCCGTGTTCATCACGAGCAGCTGCTCGAACCGTTCCGGCATGTCCATCGGCAGCGTGAGACCGAGCAGCCCGCCCCAGTCCTGCACGACCAGCGTCACGCCACGGAGATCGAGGGCCTCTACGAATGCGAGGAGCGAATCGCGGTGGCGCGTGAACGCGTACCACGCCTCATCCACCGGCTTGTCGCTGCGGCCGAAGCCGAAGAGGTCGGGCGCCACGACGCGCGCGCCGCTCGCCGCGAACGCCGGGATCATGTGGCGGTAGAGGTAGCTCCACGTCGGTTGGCCATGCAAGCAGAGGAACGTGCGCGCGGCGTCGCGCGGGCCCTCGTCGAGATAGTGCATTCGCAGGCCGTCGAAGCCCGGCAGGCGCTCGAGGTAGTGCGGCGCGAACGGAAAAGCGGGAAGCGCGGCGAAGCGCGCGTCGGGCGTCCTCAGGACTTGCAAGGGCGGCGGCCTCCGGAGTGGAGGCCGCAGCGTAGCACGCTCAATGGGGCGGAGCGGAGGCCACCCGGGCCGGCGCCTTCGTAGAACGCGACGGCCTCGGACTTCGTGCGCCGTCAGGTCGAGCAGTTCCGCCCGGTCATCAAGGACATGAAGCTGGAGTAGCCGCGGGCCGGTCGGCGAAAATCCGCCGCAGCGTGGCGCCGAGCGGACGGATTTCGGCGCCGTCGAGGATGCCGTGCGCCGCGAGCGCGGCGTGCAGCCGCGGCAGGTTGTAGTGCGGCACCGCCGGATAGAGGTGATGCTCGACGTGGTAGTTCACGTGGTGCGGGAACATCGCGTAGCGTAGCCACAAAGGCGCGAGGTTCGTGCGCGCCGCGGTGAGCGGCGAACCGTAGTCGGTCACCGCGCCGTGCTCGCAGATCGCGCGCAGCCGCAGGATCGCCTGCAGCACCGTCACCAGCGGCAGCATCCACAGCACCACGTACTGCCAGCCCCAGCCGGTCGCGAACGCGACGACCGGCGCGACCACGTGGAAGCCGAGCACGGTCCAGCGGTCGCGCCGCGCCGCGGCGCGCAGGCGGGAGCTCGTGTCGTCGAGCGGGCGTTCGGCCTTGCCGGTCTCAGTGTTGAGCGACGGCGCGCCGAAGAAGTACGAGAACGTCTTGAACGCCGTCAGGCCGGCCAGGTCCTTCGCGAGCTTCTTCGCCAGGTACGCTTTCCCGCGCGGATAGCCGCCGTGCAGCGCGATGTCGGGATCCTGCGCGCCGTACAGGTGGTTGTGGTGCAGGCGGTGGATGACGCGGTACGTGCACAGCGAGACGCCGGCGATCGTCCCGCACAGCCGACCGACCGCGTCGTTGAGCCAGCGCGTCTCGTACAGCCGGTAGTGGGCGGCGTCGTGCGCCAGCACGAATAGCGCATGCTGCAGCGGCGCGATCAGCACGACCGCGATCGCCGCGGCCCACCACGACCAGAACGCGACCGCGAGGCCGATCACGACGGCAAGCGACAGAAAGGTCTGCGCGACGGCAAGCGTCGAGCGCGCCGGGTCGAGCCGCGTGAGTGGGGCGAGCGCCTCCGGCGGGAGCCGCTTCCGGACATCGTCGCGGAACTCCTCGCCGGTGGTGGACGCGATCGCGGTGGTCATGACGCCGATCCTACGCCCACCCGGTCAGATCGCGCCGAAGTCGCCGTGCCGGCCACGGCCTCCCGCGAAGCGCCCCGCGCCGCTCACGGCTTCCGCCATGGTCGGCATGCCGTTCAGCCATTCGAGCTTGAGTCCGTCGCGCACCGACAGGCCGTGCGTCTCATAGGCCGAGCGACGGTCGGCGCGCACCGCACCCTGCGGGAAGCGCGCGATCTCGTGCGCGATCTTTTCGGCCTCTTCGCGCGCCCGCCCGCGCGGGACGACGCGCTCGCACAAGCCGATGCGCAGCGCTTCCGCCGCATCGACCTTGCGCCCGGTGAGGATGAGGTCCATAGCACGGCCCATGCCGACGATGCGCGGCAGCCGCACGGTGCCGCCGTCCACGAGCGGCACGCCCCAGCGCCGGCAGTACACACCGAAGAACGCGTCCTCCTCCATCACCCGCATGTCGCACCACAGCGCGAGCTCCATGCCGCCCGCAACGGCGGCGCCGGCGACCGCGGCGATCACCGGCTTGTCGAGCTCGAGGCGCGACGGGCCCATCGGGCCCCGCGGCGGCGCTGAGGATCCTTGCGGAAAGTCGAGCGCCAGCTCGGCGCGCACGTCCTTGCCCGCGAGCGATGCGCCGTACTTGAGGTCCCAGCCCGCACAGAACGTCCCGTGCGAGCCGAAGAAAACGGCAACCTTCGCGTCCGGATCGCGATCGAATGCCTCAAACGCCGCGATGAGCGCATCGGCCGTCGCCGGGTCGACGGCGTTGCGTGCATCCGGCCGCTCCATGATCACCGTGGTGACCGGGCCGCTCTTCTCGACGTAGACGGCCATGTCCGCCTCCTCCGCTGATCGAAGGGGGCGAGTGTAGCGCCGCGCTACATCGCGTTCATCACGCGCTCGAGCCTCTGGCGGACCTCGGCGGCGATCGGCCGGACCGCGGGCTTGCCGACCAGGTCCATCACCGCGATCGGGTCCATGAACTCGACCCGGATCTTGCCTTCCGCGTCCTCCCGCACCACGACGTTGCACGGCAGGAGCGCGCCGATCTGCGGCTCGGCGCCGATCGCGCGATGCGCGAACTGCGGGTTGCAGGCGCCGAGGATCTTGTACGGCGGCATTTTCACATCGAGCTTCTTTTTCATCGTCGCCGCGACGTCGATCTCGGTGAGCACGCCGAAGCCTTCCTTCGACAGCTCCTGCGTGACTTTTGCGACCGCCTCGTCGAACTTCAGCGCGACCGCTTTTCCGAAAACGTAGTTGCGCATGGGGCTGCTCCGATGTGAGTGTCCAGTGCGGCCATTTTCCTGCTTGCGTGGGGAGGGAGGCCAATCGAGCTTGCTGATCCGCGACAAAGCGCGACTCAGATGGCGGACGCTTCCAGGCGCGCAATGAACGCCTCGAGCTGCTCGGGCGGCAGGTTGTCGATGCCCGCGGCGCCTTCGCGCCCGCCGCCGGTCGGATAGTCGCGGCACAGCTCGTCGGCGCTGCGCGGGCCCTCGGCCGGGGCGCGCACGCTCACCGTGTAACCACCACGCGAATTGGGCACCGCGACCGCGTACGCGCGGTAGCGATCGGCCGCGGCGAGCCGGTTCGCGAACGCGCCGATCACGCGCCGGCCCCACGGCTCGTCGGGCAGCAGGTAGATTGCGGAGAACTTCGACGCGCGATAGGGCGGCACCTCCGCGGCCGCGGCGAGGTCGGCGAAGCGGCCCTCGTCGAGCTGCGCGGCCACGCGCTCGCGCGCGATGAACTCGAGCGGGTTCGCGTACGGCCGGATCAGCCGGTAGAGCTCGGCGGGCGGGATGATCAGATCGGCCTCGGTCTCGCCGTACGCGGCGTAATTGATGCTCTCGCCGAGATCGCGCAGCCGGTCCACGTTCGGCCCGTCGAGCCCGAGTGGCCCGGCAAGGGCCTCGGCCGGCTGAGCGAGGTTGTCACCGAACGCCGCCACGATGGCCCAGGCGCGATAGCGCCCGCCGAGGTGGCGGTCGACGAGCAGGCTCGTGCAGACGTCCCGGGCGGTCTCGATGTGCGGCTCGAACAGCGGGTGGGACGGGATCGCGCCCGGGTAGTGGTGGTCGAACCACCGCACCCGCACGCCGCGGGCGAGCAGCGCCTCGAGCGCGGTGCGGTTGCGGTCGAGCGACACGTCGAGCACCGTGACCTCGTCCCCGGGCTGCGCGGCGACGCGCTCGACCAGCGCGATGTCGCGCTTCGGGCCGGTCACGAGCACCGTCTCCGCGGGCTCGGCCAGGCGCAGCTGATGCAGCGCGCAAATGCCGTCCGCGTCGCCGTTGAAGACGTCGATGCGTTGCATCCTGCCAGCTTACCCGACGGCGGCGAGGCGTTCCTCGAGTGCACGGGTCGCCGGGGCGAGCGCCTCCGCACTCCCGTCGGTGCGGAAGACGACGGCGTCGCGCCGCTCGTCCGCGTCGAGCGGCTCCTGCGTTGCGACCTGGCGCGCCAGCACGGCCGCCGACGCTTCGGACGCGTCGGTGCCGGCCCGCTCGCGCGCGACCACGCGCGCGCGCAGCACGGCCTCCGGCGCCTCGCACGTCGCAATGGCAAACGGCACGCCGAGGCCGCGCGCCAGGTCGCGGAAGGTGTCGCGGTCCCCGCGGCGCAGCGACGCGGCGTCGACGATCGCCGGCCAGCCCGCGTCGACGATCGCCCGCGCCGCAACGGCGAGCCGGTCGTACGTGCGTCGCGTGGCCTCCGGGCCGTACAACCCGCCATCGAGCGGTGCGTGCGTGCGCGTCAGTGCCCCGAGTCCGTTCAGGCGCTTGCGCTCGACGTCCGAGCGCACGCGGATCGCGCCGAGCTGCTCGAGGAGCAATTGCGCGACGGTGGTCTTTCCAGAGCCGGACAGGCCGTGCGTCAGCACGATCGCCGGCCGGGCCGATTCGGCGAGCCGACGCGCCAGCTCGAAGTAGCCGCGATACTCGCCCGCGACGCCCGCCTGCGCCGCCGAGTCGAGGCCGGGCTGCTGCGCGCGCAGGCACGCGACCTTGGCGCGCACCATCGCCCGGTAGACGAGATAGAAGCGCAGGACGGCCAGCCCCTCGTAGTCGCCGGTCCGCTCGAGATACCGGTCGAGGCTGCGCCAGGCGAGCGCGTCGAGCCGGTGGTCGAGCAGGTCCATGACCAGAAACGCGACCTCGCTCATCACGTCGATCCAGCGGAGGTCCGCGTTGAACTCGATGCAATCGAACGCGACCGGCGCGCCGTCGATGAGCGCGATGTTGCCCAGATGCAGGTCGCCGTGGCACTCGCGCACGAAGCCCGCGCGCCGGCGCTCGGCGAAGATCTCGCGCCGCTCGGTGAACTCGTGTCCGGTCCACGTGCGCAGCGCGTCGAGGTGCTCGGCGTCGGCGGGCGCCGCGGCCAGCGGATCGATCTGGTCGAAGTTCTGCTCGGCGAACGCGGCGACGCGCTCGGGGGTGCCCCACGCGCTGCCGTGCGGTGCACGCTCGACGCGCGCATGGAAATCGGCCACGGTGGACGCGAGCGCATCAACGTGCGCCGGCGTGAGCGCGCCGCGCTTGGCCACGCGGTCGAGGAGCCCGTCCTGCGCGAACCGGCGCATTTTCACCGCGTACTCGATCGCGGGCGTCGCGCCGAGGCGCGGATCCTCCGGCGTGCCGCCGATCGGGACGACCTCGAGATAGAGCGCCGGCGCGGTGCGCCGGTTCAGCCGCAGCTCCTCTTCGCAGAAGCGCCTGCGTGCATCCAGCGCGGTGAAGTCGAGAAACCCGAAATCGACGGGCTTCTTGAGCTTGTAGGCATATTCGCCCGCGAGGAGCACCCAGGAGATGTGGGTCTCGATCAGCTCGACGGGGTCAGCCGGATGCGGATAGCGGTGCGGGTCGAGGAGCGCCGCAATCAGGGGGTTGGCCGGCATCGGCGTCGTCGCGGCCGGCGTCAGAACGCCTCGTCCCACCGGATGCTGAGCCGGATCGCGGCGTTGACGAGGCCCACCATCGAGTAGGTCTGCACGAAATTGCCCCACTGCTCGCCGGTGCGCGGATCGATGTGCTCGGCGAGCAGGCCGTGCCGGTTCCGGCATGCGAGCAGCTTCTCGAAGAGCCGGCGCGCCTCGTCGGTGCGGCCGAGCGCCGCGAGCGCGTGGACGTACCAGAACGTGCACACGATGAATGCGTTGGTCGGCACGCCGAAGTCGTCGGCCTCGGCGTAGCGGAAGACGAAGTCGCCCTGCTTCAGCTCGCGCTCGATCGCACCGACCGTTGCGGCGAAGCGCGGGTCGTCCGCGGCGAGAAAGCCAAGCTCGTGCCGCAGCAGCATGCTCGCGTCCAGGGCTTCGGTGCAGAACATCGCGTCGCCGTCGAAGCGCGGAAAGCACGCCCAGACGATCTCCGCGCTGGGGTTCAAGAGCGCGCCGATCGCGCTGTTGCCGATCAGTCCGAGATCCAGGCTCGACACCTCAGTCCTCCGTTGCGTGCGTCGCCGGGGCCAGCCGTTCGAGCCACGCGCGAACCGCGTCGACGTCAGGCAGGCGCGCGGCCGCCTCGGTCGGCCCGTCGCCGACTTTCACCGACACGCCGCCGCGGCCGTTCACGATGCTGAATCCGTACTCGTCGGTGAGGTCGTCGCCGAGGAACACCGGCGTCCGGCCGCGGAACGGGGCCTCGTCGAGGAACTCCGCGATCGCGGTGCCCTTGTCCTTCCCGGCGGGCCGCAGCTCGAACACCATCTTGCCGCGCTGGATCGCCAGCGCGCCGCCGGAGTGGGCGGCCAAGCGCTCCACGAGCGCCCCGAGCGTCGAGCCGGCCGCCGGCGCGAGGCGGTAGTGCGCCGCGAGCGTGAGCGCCTTGTCCTCGATCAGCACGCCCGGATGACCGGCGGCGAAGGCCTCGAGCCGCGCGCGCACCTCGGAGAGCTGGGGAAGCGGCTGAGCATGCCGGTGCAACGCGCCTGCAGCGTCGCGGCGCTCGAAGCCGTGCTGGCCCGCGACCGGCAGCGCGAGCGGCGCGAACAGGCGATCGACGTCGGCGATGCGCCGGCCAGTGATCAGCGCGGTCGCGCCGCCGGTCGCACGGTGGGCCCGCGCGAGCAGATCCACCGTGGCGCGGTCGATCGTGACCGCATCGGGCGTGTCCGCGATGTGCAGCAGCGTACCGTCGACGTCGAGGAAAAGCGCGATCTCGCTCGGGGCGGGGATCACGCGCGCGGGATCGACCTCGACCGCGCGGCGCGGGGGCGTGCGGGTCATCGAGGTGCTACGTCCCCTCGCGCCGGAGCGGGATGACCGCTCCGCCGGCATGCTCGGTGATCCTGCCGCGACGACGCATGGTGGCCGCGTCGAGGAGCATCCGTCCCGCCCATCGGTACACGTTGAACTCGCGCACGAGCCCCCGCATAATGTGCATGCGGTCACGCGCCTCGCCCGCCGGCATGGTGAGCGCGAGGTGGAATGCGGCGGCGCACTGGTCGGTGTCGTACGGGTTCACGATCAGCGCCTCGGGCAGCTCGCGCGCCGCACCGGTGAACTGGCTGAGGATCAGCACGCCGCGGTCGTCGTCACGCGCGGCCACGAACTCCTTCGCGACCAGGTTCATCCCGTCGTGCAGGCTCGAAACGAAGCACACGTCCGCGGCGCGAAAGTGCTCGTACACCTCGGGCGGCTCGGCGTGCTCGACGCGCAGCACGATCGGCGACCAGCTCCCGCGGGCGAAGCGTTCGTTGATCTTCGCCGCGAGCGCGCGCACCCGCGCCTCGAACTCCTGGTACTCCTCGATGCGCGAGCGCGTCGGCGCGCACACCTGGACGAAGGTGAAGCGACCGATCCACTGCGGCTCGAGCTCGAGCAGCCGCTCGACGGCGCGGAAGCGCTCGAGGATCCCCTTGGTGTAGTCCATGCGGTCGACGCCGATCCCGATCGCGACGTCGTTGCCGATCGCGTAGCGCGCGCGTACCGCAGCACGGCACTCCGGCACCGGGCGCCAGCTCGCCGCCTCGGCGGGCGGCCACTCGATCGAGATCGGGTAGCGCTTGACGGCGGTGGTGCGGCCGCCGTAGGTGACCGCGAAGGTCTCGCGGTCGACGCGCGCCTCGAGGACGCGGTCGACCGTGTCGACGAAGTTGTTGACGTGGAAGCGCGTGTGGAAGCCAAGGATGCTGGAGCCCAGCAGCCCCGCCAGCACCTCCTCGCGCCAAGGCAGGATGCCGAACGCCTCGGGGTTCGGCCACGGGATGTGCCAGAACGTGATGATGGTCGCGTCCGGCAGCTCGTCGCGCACGAGCTTCGGCAGCAGGGCGAGGTGGTAGTCCTGCACCAGCACGATCGGGTTCGAGCTGCGCGACTCCGCGACCACCGTCCGGGCGAAGCGCTTGTTCACCTCGACGTACCTGTTCCAGTCCTCGGCGCGGAACGTCGGCCGCACGTGCGCGATGTGACAGAGCGGCCACAGCCCCTCGTTCGAGAAGCCGAAGTAGTAGCCCGCCTCCTCCTCGGCGCTGAGCCACACGCGGCGGATGCGGTAGCGGGGGTTCTCGGGCGGCACCCCGACCCGGTCGTGGCGATCGACGACCTCGCGGTCGGCGGTGCCGCTGCCGTGCGCGATCCAGGTCCCCGAGCAGGCGCGCATGATCGGCTCGAGCGCCGTCACCAGGCCGCTCGCCGGGCGCTGGACTTCGATTCGATCACCGCGCCGCGCGTGGATGTAGGGCTCGCGGTTGGAGACGACGAGGATCTCCTCGCCGCGCAGGTCGGCGCGCAGGATGGCGCGCAGCGTCTCGGGGGTCCAGGTGATCTGGCTCTCGTCGCGCGGGCGGTAGCCCGTCTCCAGCTCGCGCATGAGCGTGCGCAGGTCGCGCGCGAGCGGCCGCAGCTCGGGCATCGCGATCCGCGCCGCGGGGCGCAGCAGGCCCTCGCCGCGCAGCACCGCCTTCATCCCCTGCACCCAGCCGCGCCAGCTCAGCTGGGCGACGACGACCGTGATGAGCGACACCAGCGCGCCGAGGGCGACCAGGAACCAGAAGACGTAGCGCTTGGTTTCCTCGCTGCGCCGCGCGACGAAGCTCATGTCGTGGACGATCACGAGCTTGCCCAGGGTCTCGTTGTCCGCGCGCAGATTCTCGACGACGACGTGCAGCGGGCCCTTGGCGCTCGCCAGCAGGTGCGTGTCGCCGTCGGCGAAGCGGTCGAGCCCGTCGCACCCGATGTCGGCCGGGAACGTGCGCGTGCCGATGAACTGGCGCCGCTGCGCGTCGCAGAAGCCGAGCGCGTAAATGCGTTCGTCTTCGGCGATGCGGTTGAAGAGTGCCGCGATCTTCGACCGCGCATTGGCGCGCGCCAGATCGACGAGCGGGTCCTGCACCGTGTTGGCGATCAGCATCGCGCGGATGTCGAGATCGCGCACGAACCATTTCAGCGTGAGCTGGTCGACGAGCGGCCGCACCGCATAGGCGACCAGGCCGATGGCGAGGAGGAGCGGCAGCACGAACCGGAGCGACAGTCGCATGGCCTGATGCGGGTGCGGAAGCGGGCGGGGGGCCCGCGTGCGCCCGGGAGCGGATTGTCGAAGCCAGGATTGTAGGCCGATCGGGGCGGTCGAACCACCCCGGGGCGCTCGCCGCTAGTCCGGCTGGTAGTCGATCCGCCACCGCTTCGCGAGGTAACGGATCACGTGCGCATCACTGCCCGGCGAGCTGTAGGTCCAGACCGGCTGACCGGTCGCGAGCTTCGCGAGCTTGCGCGGGCGGATGTTCACCGGCAGAACAGCGAGCTCGCGATCGCGGAGCGCAGCCGCCTCGGAGACGTGGGCGGGATCGTCGGCGTAGAACAGCCACTCCCGCGCGAACGCATCCTGCAGGCGATCGAGCTCGTGGCACTGCGGCTCGGGGACCGGTACCGGTGGGTCGATGTGCGTCTCGCTCGTGTGGGTCGCAACAAGCCAGTCACCGTAGACGTCGTTCGTGGTTGAGCGGTAGGTCACCGTCTCTTGCGTCGCGTAGTAGTGCTCGAGCATGAAGAAGCTGGCCGGGAACTCGTGCGCGCGCGCCCCGGTGAACCAGCCGAACACATGGTCGTCCTTCGTGAAATAGAAGAGCGCGCAGAGGAGCCCGGCGCCGCGCGGCGCGAAGGCGATGTGGACGTGGGGTTCGATCATGTCCGCTCCTGTATCGGGGCGCCGCGTCAGGCCGGCTTGACCTTGGCGGCGAGATAGGTCACGCAGTCGTCGAGCGTGAGGAGCTTGCGATAGTCGGTCTCCGGCACCTCGACGCCGAACGCCTGGTGCAGGCCGATTACGAAGTTGAGAAAGTCCATCGAGTCGACGTCGAGCTGGTCGCGGAGGTTTTCCCCGGGCGCGAGCTCGGCGGGGTCGAGCTCGGGCGCGATCCTGGCGAGCACCTCCAGCACGCGGGCGCGGATCTCGTCGTTCTTCATAGCTTTTCGGGCTCCTGCAGAAGTCTGGCCAGCGCGTCGAGGAAAATCGCGCCCCGATGGCCGTCGGTGGCGCGATGGTCGGCCGAGAGCGTAGCGTTGATGAGCGGCCGCGCCAAGACCTCGCCGCCGACCACCCACGGCCGCTCGACCACGGCGCCGAAGCCGACGAGCGCGAGCTGTGGCGGATAGATCACGCCGTAGACGGTCTCCACGCCGCGCTCGCCGAGGTTGGTCACCGTGACAGTCGGTTCGGTCATCTCGGAGCTGCGCAGGCTGCCCGCGCGGGCGCGCTGCACCAGGTCCTGCAGCGCGCGCATCAGCGCGTCGAGCGGCTGCTTGTCGGCGTCCAGCAGCGCGGGCGCCACCAGCCCGCCGCCGCGCAGCGAGATCGCGACGCCCACGTGGATCGCCGCGCGCCGCTCCGCGCGGCCGTTCACGAAGAACCCGTTCAGCTCCGGCACCTCGCGCAGCGCGAGCGCCGTCGCCTTGATCAGCAGCACGCCATACAGGAGCCGCTCGGTCACCGAGCGCTTCGCGTTCGCGGCCGCGAGCCACGCGAGCGCTTTCGACAGGTCGATCGTCGTACCGACGTAGTAGTGCGGGATCTCGCGCTTGGAGCGCGCCATCGCCGCGGCGATCGCCTCGCGCATGCGCTGCTGCTTGTCGGCCGGCGTGGCGGGCTTCGCGGCGGGTCGCGCTGCAGCGGCCCGCTCCACGTCGTCGAGCGTGATCCGCCCGTCGGAGCCCGTTCCCACGATCGTCGCGAGGTCCAGCTTCAGCTCGTCCGCGCGCTTGCGCGCGATCGGCGAGACGTGGACCCGTTCGGCGCCCGCGCGTGGGGGGGGTGCGGCGGGCCGCCGCTCGGGCGGCTTCGCCGCTGGTGCTGGCGCCGTCGCGGGCGCGGCGGCCGGGGACGGCGGCGGTGCAGCGACCACGCCTTCGCCCGCGATCACCGCGAGCGGCGTGCCGACCGGCAGCCATTCGTCGCCCGGCGCGACGAGGATCTTCTCGAGCCTGCCCTCGGTCCAGGACTCCACCTCGACGTTCGCCTTGTCGGTCTCGATCACGAGCACGACCTCGCCGCGCGCGATCGGCTCGCCCGGCTGCTTCAGCCATTCGACGACGCGGCCTTCGGTCATGTCCGCGCCGAGCTTGGGCATCAGGAGATCCACGGGCGCGGCTCGCTAGAAAAGTGCCTTTGCAGCGGCGACGATCCGCCCGGGCGACGGCAGCGCGGCGTCCTCGAGGTGCTTTGCGTACGGCATCGGGACCTCGACCGAGCACACGCGCGCCACCGGCGCATCGAGCTCGTCGAACGCGCGCTCCATGATCTGCGCGGTCACCTCGGCCGCGAAGCTGCCGGTGCGCCACATCTCGTCCACGATCACTGCGCGGTGGGTCTTCGCGACGGTCGCCACGATCGCGTCGACGTCGAGCGGCCTGAGGCTGCGCAGGTCGAGCACCTCGGCGTCGATGCCCTGCGCGGCGAGATCCTCGGCCGCCTTCAGCGCCTTCGGCAGCGAGCCGCCGTAGGTGATGAGCGACACGTTCTTGCCCGCCCGGCGCACCGCCGCGACCCCCAGCCGCATCGGGGCGTCGTCGGTGTCTTCGCCCTGCAGCGGGTAGAGCGTCGCGTTCTCGCAGACGACCACCGGATCGGGGTCGTCGAGCGCGGCGAGGAGCAGCCCCTTCGCGTCGGCGACCGTCGCGGGCGTCGCGACCTTGAGGCCGGGCACGTGCGCATACCAGCCCTCGAAGGAATGCGAGTGCTGCGCGGCGAGGCCGCGGCCGCCGCCGCTCGCCATGCGGATCACGATCGGCACGCTGAGCTGCCCGCCGGACATGTGGCGCAGCGTCGCGGCGGTGTTCACGATCTGGTCGAGCGCGAGGAGCGAGAAGTTGATCGTCATCACCTCGACGATCGGCCGCATGCCGCCGATCGCGGCGCCGATGCCCGCGCCGACGAACGTGGACTCCGAAAGCGGCGTGTCGCGAATGCGCTCCGGACCGAACTCGTCGAGCAGGCCCAGGCTCACCGCGAACGCGCCGCCGTAGCGGCCCACGTCCTCGCCCATCAGGAACACGCGCGGGTCGGCGCGCATCGCCTCGCGCATGGCGGTGCGGGCGGCTTCGCGGAAGGTCGTCTTTGCCATCGCTGCCGGTCTCCTTCGCCTCAACGCCGCGGGAAGCCCACCGACTGCGCGAGCGCCATCGGGCGCTTCATCGCCGTTTGCCTCCCGCGCCGCGCTTGCGCGGTCCGCCCGCAGCGCGGCGTCCGCGCAGCGCTCGGACGAAGGCACCGAGCTCGTCGGCGACGCCGGCGTCGATCTGGGCGTCGGTCAGGGCGAGCGTCGCGATCGGCGCCTTCCCGCCCAGGGCAGCCATCGTCGCGAACGCCCGCTCGGCGCCCGAGCCGCCCATCGTGCAGAAGAATGCCACGCGCGGAAAGTTGCGCCGCTCCTCCATGATGTAGCTGCGCACCGGGCTTGAGAGGCCCCAGAACCAGACCGGGGTCCCGATCACGAGCAGGTCGTACTCGGCGGGCGCGCGACGCGGCAGGCGGATTGCGGGCGTCACTTCGCCGAGCGCCTCGAGCGCGCAGCGCGCATAGCCGAGCATCCCCTGCCGGTCCCCAATGACCTCGATCTGGTCCACGTCGGCGCGGAGTCGCCGCGCAAGCGATTCGGCCACGCGGCGCGTGTACCCGCTGCGCGAGTGGTAGACGATCAGTGTCTTCGTCACGGTGCGCTCTCCCAACCCGTGTGTCCCGGTGCTCCCTCACGCGCCCGTATGGACGTCGCGCTCGAGATCCTCGACCGGCTCCCAGCCACCGCGCTCGGCCGCGTCGATCGCCCAGTCGACGTCCTGCCACGCGCTCTTCTCGAGCGCCTCGAGCTCGCCGTCTGCGAGCAGGCCGTCGGCCTTCAGCCGCGCGGTGACGCTCGCGATCGGGTCGCGCTTCTTCCACTCCGCGACCTCTTCCTTGCCGCGATAGAGCTCGGGGTCTGCCATCGAGTGCGCGCGATAGCGATAGGTGCGGAGCTCCAGGAAGTACGGCCCGTCGCCGCGCCGCACCGCCTCGGCGGCGCGCGCGACCGCGCTCTCGACGGCGTAGACGTCCATGCCATCCACCCACTCGGACTGCAGGTGGTAGTTCTGCGCCTTGAGATGGATGTCGGTCTCGGACTCCGAGCGCACGAGCGCAGTGCCCATCGCGTAGAGATTGTTCTCGCACAGGAAGAGCACCGGCAGCTTCCACAGCGCCGCGAGGTTGAGCGACTCGTGGAACTCGCCCTCGGCCACCGCACCTTCGCCAAAGAAGCACGCCGTCGCGCGGTGCTTGCCCTGCATTTTGTCCGCGAGCGCCAGCCCGACCGCGAACGGCAGCCCGCCGCCGACGATCGCGTGCCCGCCATAGAAGCGGCGCGACACGTCGAACATGTGCATGGAGCCGCCGCGGCCGCGCGAGCAGCCGTTCGCCTTCCCGTACATCTCCGCCATCACCGCGCCGGCCGGGATGCCGCGCGCGAGCGCCTGACCGTGCTCGCGGTAGGTCGCGACGATCGCGTCGTCGGGCGAGAGGGCCTGCATCGCGCCGACCGCGACCGCCTCCTCGCCGATGTAGAGGTGCAGGAAGCCGCGGATCTTTCCGGCGCTGTAGAGCTCCGCCGATTTCTCCTCGAAGTGGCGGATGAGCAGCATCTGCCGCAGCAGCTCGTGCGCGTGCTCGCGTTCGAGAGCGACCGCGTGTGGGGGGCGATGCTCAACTGACACCTAAGTACCCTCTAGCGTGGAGGTGTCGCCTTCCGGCAACCCCAGCTCGCGCGCCTTGAGGAGGCGCCGCATGATCTTGCCGCTGCGGGTCTTCGGCAGGCTCGCCTGGAACGCGATCTCCTTCGGCGCGACTACCGCGCCGAGGCGCTTGCGGGCGTGCGCGAGGATGGAGCGCCGCAGCTCCTCGCTCGCCTCGAAGTCCTTCTTGAGGCTGACGAACGCTTTCACGACCTCGCCCGCCACCGGGTCGGGCTTGCCGATCACGCCGGCTTCCGCGACCGCGGGGTGCTCCATCAGCACGCTCTCGACCTCGAACGGCCCGATGAGGTGGCCGGAGGTCTTGATCACGTCGTCCTTGCGTCCCACGAACCAGAGATAGCCGTCCGCGTCGCGCTTCGCAAGGTCGCCGGAGAGATACCAGCCGCCCGCAAAGCACTTCCTGTAGCGCTCGGGCTCGTTGAGATACGCGCGGAACATCGACGGCCAGCCCGGCTTGAGCGCGAGCTCGCCCTCGGTCCCGGGCGCGTCGATGACGCGCACGGTGCCGTCCTTCTGCGCCTCGACGATCGCGGCCTCGATGCCGGGCAGCGGTTTGCCCATTGAACCGGGGCGAATGTCCATCGACGCGAAATTCGCGATCATGATCCCGCCCGTCTCCGTCTGCCACCAGTTGTCGTGGAAGGGGAGGCCGAACGCCTCGACCCCCCAGCGCACCGCCTCCGGGTTGAGCGGCTCGCCGACGCTCGCGAGGAAACGGAGCCGCGGGAGCCGGCGCGCCTTCGCCAAGTCGAGGCCCGCCTTCATCATCATCCGGATCGCGGTCGGCGCGGTATACCAGACGCTGACGCCTTCGCGCTCGAGGATCTCGTACCAGCGCTCGGCGTCGAAGTCCGCCTCGTCGACGACGCTCGTGATCCCGATCGCGAGCGGCGCGATGATGCCGTACGAGGTGCCGGTGACCCAGCCCGGGTCGGCCGTGCACCAGTAGGTATCGTCGGCGTGCAGGTCGAGCGCGAGCCGTCCGGTGACGGTGTGCGCGACGGCTGCACCGTGGACGTGTACCGCGCCTTTCGGCGTTCCCGTCGTGCCGCTCGTAAAGTGGAGGAGCGCCATGTCCTCCGGATCGGTCGGCGCGATCGTGTAAGCGTCGCGCGCCGCGGCGAGGAGCTGCCCGAAGTCGCGCGTGTCGGGGACGGCGCTCGGCGCGTCGCCCTCCGCGACGATCAACACGTGCTCGAGCTGCGGAAGCTGCGCGCGGATTGGCGCGACCTTCTTCTGGTAGAGCGCGGCGGTCGTGACCAGCACCTTCGCCGCGCCGATCGCCATGCGCGCGCGGATCGGCTCGGGCCCGAACGCCGAGAACAGGGTGCACAGCACCGCGCGCGCCTTCCAGGTGCCGAGCGCGGCGAAGTAGAGCTCGGGGATGCGCCCGGTCAGCGCGTAGACGCTGTCGCCCGCCCGCACGCCGAGGGACTCCAGCACGTTCGCGAACCGGTTGGATGCGGTCGAGAGCTCGGCGAACGTGAGGTCGCGCCGTGCGCCTGCCTTTCCGAGCCAGCGGATGGCGACGCGCTCGCGCAATGCACCTGCGCAGTGCCGGTCGACTGCCTCGTGCGCGATATTGAGGCCCCGGCCGCCGGGCAGCCCGTCGAGCAGCCGCCGCGCCGCGTCCCAGGAGAACGACGCGCGCGCGGTGTCGTAGTCCCCGAGGTTCGGCGCCACGGGCAGCGTCTTCGCGATGACGTCCATAGGTCTCAAGTTACCTCGCAGCCGCGGTGGGGCGTTGACGCAGCGCAAGTCGCCGCGCCGCGGGCGGCCGGTCCGGGCACGGGTTTCGCTAGAATCCCGGAATGAAGTACGGCACGCCATTCGTTCTCGAAGTCCAGCCCAACATCCCGCGTCGGCTGGCGCGGCTCAGGGACCTGGCCGGCAATCTCTGGTACAGCTGGGACCGGGCGACGCACGAGCTCTTCGCGCGCCTCGATCCGGAGCTGTGGAACGCGGTGGGCCACAACCCGAAGGCGCTGCTGAAGCGCATCGACGAGCAGCGGCTCGTCGATGCGGCCGACGACACGGCGTTCCTGAGCGCCTTCAACCGCGTCCTGTCCGCCTACGACACCTACCACTCGGAGCCGCTGCGACGCAACGGCGCCGAGTGGCTGCGCGCCACCGACCTGGTCGCGTATTTCTGCGCGGAGTTCGGGTTCCACGAGAGCCTGCCGATCTACTCGGGCGGGCTCGGCATCCTCGCCGGCGACCACTGCAAGGCGGCGAGCGACATGCTGCTGCCGTTCGTCGGCGTGGGGCTGTTGTATCGGCAGGGCTACTTCTTCCAAGCAATCGACGCTGAGGGCAACCAGCACGCGCAGTACTTCGACTCCGACTTCGACGACATGCCCGTCGTGCCGGTGACCGACGAGCACGGGCACGACCTGCACATCCCGGTCGAGCTGCCCGGGCGCACCATCAAGGTGAAGGTGTGGCAGGCGCGCGTGGGCCACGTGACCCTCTACCTGCTCGACACCGATCTCGAGGAAAACGGCGAGCGCGACCGCGACATCGCGCACCGGCTGTACGGCGGCGACCGCACCACGCGTCTCGAACAGGAGATCGTGCTCGGCTTCGGCGGGGTGCGCGCGCTCGCCGCCGCCGGCGTGAAGCCGACGGTGTGGCACATCAACGAGGGCCACGCGGCATTCCTGATCCTGGAGCGCATCCGCGGCGCGATGGCACAAGGGCCGGACTTCCGCACCGCGCTCGAGGCCGTTGCCGCGAGCACCGTGTTCACCACACACACCGCGGTGCCCGCGGGGCACGATCAATTCGCCGAGGACGTCATCGGCACCTACTTCGAGGGGCTGTGCCGCGAGCGCGGATTGACGCCCGAGCAGCTCCTCGAGCTCGGCCGGATGCCCGGCAGCCACGAGTTCAACATGACGGCTCTGGCGGTGCGCGGTTCGCGCCATCACAACGGGGTGTCGCGCATCCACGGCGGAGTCTCTGCGCGGATGCTCGAGGCGCTGTGGCCGCAGGTGCCGCCGGCGGAGAACCCGATCGATTACGTGACGAACGCCGTGCACGTGCCGAGCTTCCTCGCCAACGAATGGGTGGACATCTTCGATCGCACGCTTGGGCCCGACTGGTCGCAGCGCCTGACCGACAAGCGCACGTGGGAGCGGCTCGCGGAGATGCCCGATCACATCTTCTGGAGCGTCCGGCAGCACCTGAAGGCGCAGTTTCTGCACCTCGCGCGCTGGCGGATCCGCCAGCAGCACTTCCGCAACCAGGGGAGCGAGGCGCACCTCGACCGGCTGCTGCGCCTCGCCGACCCGGACGACCCGAACGTGCTCACGATCGGGTTCGGGCGGCGCTTCGCCACCTACAAGCGCGCCGGCCTGCTGTTCGAGAACCTGGACGAGCTGCGCAAGATCGTGGGCGACCCGGCGCGGCCGGTCCTGTTCGTCTTCGCCGGCAAGGCCCATCCGGCCGACGGTCCGGGCCAGGACATCGTCCGCCAGCTGGTGCAGATCGGGCGCATGCCGGAGTTCGAGGGCAAGATCCTGCTCGTCGAGGGCTACGACCTGCGGCTCGCGCGGCGGCTCGTGTCGGGCGTCGACGTCTGGCTCAACAATCCGATCTATCCGCTTGAGGCCTCCGGAACCTCGGGGATGAAGGCGGCGATGAACGGGGTGCTCAACCTCTCGGTGCTCGACGGGTGGTGGGACGAGGGCTACCAGGGCGACAACGGCTGGGCGATCAAGCCCGCCGCGCAGGCGCTCGAGCAGTACAAGCGCAACCGCGAGGAAGCGCAGACGCTGTACGAGATTCTGCAGGACCACGTGATCCCACTCTACTACGCGCGCGGCAGCCAGGGCTTCTCCCCCGAATGGGTGCGCCTCGCCAAGCGCTCGATCGCGACGCTGCTCCCGCGGTTCAACACCTCGCGGATGCTCGACGAGTACGTCGCGAAGTTCTACCTCCCCGCCGCGCAGCAGGGCCGTCGGTACGCGGAGGAGGGGTTCGCCGCCGCGCGCTCGGTGGCCGAGTGGAAGGCGCGGGTGCGCGCGTCCTGGCCGAAGGTCGCGATCCGTCGCCTCGACGTGCCCCAGAAGCGCATCGCGTTCGGCGCGAGCCTGCTCGTCGAAGTCGCACTGGATCTCGACGGCCTCGTACCGTCCGACGTGATCGTCGAGCTCCTGCTCGCCCGCGACGGGTCCGGGTCGCGCGAAGGGGGCGTGCGCCACGAGTTTGCGCATGACGGCACGCGCACCGAGCGCGGCGAATATCGATTCGTGCTCGATCTCGAGCCGGAGCTGTGCGGGCGGCTCGACTACCGCATCCGCGCCTATCCCTGCCACGAGCTGCTCACCCACCCGTTCGAGCTGGGGTTGATGATCTGGATCTAGGACCGCGCAGCTCGCCTGCACCCGATCGCTGCGGTGACGCGCAGCGTCAGCCGTACCACGCCACGAGCTCGAAGCGCCTTCTTCCCTTCAGACGGAACGCCGCGAAGTCGCGGGTGTCGACGGTCAGGATCTGATACGCGCCAAGGATCTCGGCGAGCCAGACCAGGGCCGCATCGGTGAAGTCGATATGGAGGTCCCGATATTTCCAGAGGGTTGCCGCCAGCGACGGATGGCCGTCAACCGGGATGTCCGCAATCTTCACGGCGGCGCTGGAGATCCATTCCAGGAAGGCGAGCTTGCCGGCGGCGTCGAGGAAGTAGCAGGTCTCCGCGACTACCGGCGCGACCGTCACGAGCTGCGCGTGGTTCGCCTGCAGGAACGCGAGCGCAGCGGCGTGCAACGCGTCGCGACGGCGGTAGAGCGCGACGAAGAACCCGGTGTCAACGAGAAGACGCGCCACGGAACCGCTCGCGCAGGAGCCGCTTGGTATTGCGCGCGACTTCGCGCTGCGCGGTTCGGTCGGCACCGAAGCCGGCGCGGCCGAGCTCGTAGGCGGACGGCTTGTCGCCGCCCTCCGCCGGCAAGCGCTCGAGCGCCTGCTTGACCGCGTCGCTCTTGGTGATCCGACGCGACGCGCAGTAGGCCTTCAGCGCCGCTTCGACGCGAGGCGGGAGTCGTACGGTGAGCGCCATCTCCGGTTCCTCGTACTACGCTATGCGGTGAGGTGTAACACGAGCGACCCGCAGCTCCCTCGGGATCAGGTCCCAGGGCGCACAGGAGCCGGCTGAAGGCCCGCGTACACCTCGATATACCGCCGCGCCGCCGCCCCCCAGCTGAAGTCTGCCGCCATGCCGGCGCGCTGGATCTGGCGCCATTCCTTCGGCTCGCGGTAGACATCGAGCGCGCGCTCGATCGCGGCGAGCAGCGCCACCGGGGTTTCCTCCGCGAACAGGAAGCCGGTCGCGGTGCCGTCGGTGAGCGCTGCGGGCGTCGCATCGACGATCGTGTCGGCGAGCCCGCCGGTCGCGCGCGCCACCGGCGGGGTGCCGTAGCGCTGGCTGTACATCTGGTTCAGCCCGCACGGCTCGAAGCGCGAGGGCATCAGGAACATGTCCGCGGCGGCTTCGATCAGGTGCGCGAGCGGCTCGTCGTAGCCGACCCGCACCGCGATGCGCTGCGCGTTCGCCCTCGCGACCGCCGCGAGCGCCGCTTCGAGCTCGCGCTCCCCGCTGCCGAGCACGACGAGCTGCGCGGGCAGGCTGACGATCTCGCGCGCGACCTCGATCGCGAGGTCGATGCCCTTCTGGTGCGTGAGCCGGCTCACCATGCCGAGCAGCGGCACGCGCGGCTCCTGCGGCAGACCCAGCCGCTCCTGGAGCGCCTGCTTGTTGAACGCCTTCGCGGTGAGGCGGTCGGCGTCGTAGCGTTGCGCGATCAGCCGGTCGGACGAGGGGTCCCACTCGGCGACGTCGATGCCGTTCGTGATGCCGTGGAGCACGCGGCTCCGTGCCGCCAGCAGCCCGTGCAAGCCGAATCCGAGCGGCTCGTTCTGGATTTCGCGCGCATATGTCGGGCTCACGGTCGTGATCGCATCGGCGTACTGCAGCCCGCCTTTGAGGAACGACATGCGACCCCAGAACTCGACGCCGTCGACCGCGTAGGACTCGGGCGGCAGCCCGAGGCGCGGTACCTCGTCCGGCGGAAACAGCCCTTGGAACGCGAGGTTGTGGATCGTCATCACCGTCGCGGCCCGGGCGCCGCCGGCGAAGTGCAAGTACGCCGGCGCGAGCCCGGTCTGCCAGTCGTTGCAGTGGAGCACGTCAGGCCGCCAGTCGAGCGGATTCGCATCGCCCGCGAGCAGGGCCGCGACGCGCGCGAGCTGGCCGAAGCGCCGCGCGTTGTCCTCCCAATCGATGCCGTCGCGGTCCTGGTAAGGGCCGCCGTCGCGCTCGAAGAGCTCGGGGCAGTGCAGCAGCCAGGCCGGCACGCCGCTCGGCAACGGCGCCTGGTGCAGCGTGCACGCGGGAAAGTGCGCGGTGGCGGGGACCTCGAAGAACGGCGACCGATGCTCCGCGGCCGCGAGCACCGACGGATACGCCGGCAGCAGCACGCGGACGTCGTGCCCCAGCGCCTCGAGGGCGGCCGGCAGTCCGGCGCTCACGTCGGCGAGCCCGCCGGTCTTCACCCATGGCGCGCATTCGGGCGTGGCGAAGAGGATGCGGAGCGGTTCCAAGGGCGGGGCGGCTTTCCGAAAGGCATCGTAGGATAGCAGCGCTTCGCAGCACGCCCCTCGCATGCAACCCGCCGCCGCGCAACCCGATCCGCCCCCCGACCCCGCGCCAGAGGCGGACGCGCTCGCGCGCCGCCTGCTGGCGATCGTCGCGGCGCTGGTCGCCGAATCGGCGCCGGCGGGACGCGCGCCGGTCGTGCCGACGCTCGACAGCCAGCTCGAGCGCGACCTCGGCATCGACAGCCTCGCCGGCGTCGAGCTCGGGCTGCGCATCGAGCAGGCGCTCGGCGTGCGGCTGCCCGACGCGACGCTGACGGAAGCGCGAACGCCGCGCGATCTGGTGGCCGCGGTCCTGCGCGCAGCGGGCATCGCGCACGGGCCGCAGACGACCGATGTGATCGCGCTGGTGGCCGAGCGCGAGATCGCCACGCCCGAGGGCGCGACGACGCTCGTCGCGATGCTCGAATGGCACGCCGAGCGCCATCCGGACCGCACCCACATCACGCTGCTCGAAGGCGACGACCGTGCGACGGCGTGGACGTATGCGCGGCTACTCGAGGAGGCGCGGCGCGTCGGCGCAGGGCTGCAGGAGGAGGGCATCGAGCCCGGCCAGTCGGTCGCGATCATGCTGCCGACGAGCCTCGAGTTCTTCGCGTCGTACTTCGGGATCCTCCTCGCGGGCGCGGTGCCGGTGCCGATCTACCCGCCGGTGCGGCTCGCGCAACTCGGCGATCACATGCGCCGGCAGGCCGGCGTCCTGACCAGCGCCGAGGCGCGGCTGCTCGTCACCGTCCCCGAGGCGAAGCCGCTCGGCACGCTCCTGAAAGGCCAGGTGCCGACGCTGAAGCGCGTCGTCACGTTCGCCGACCTCGCGGAGAGCGGCGAGACGCTCGCGCCGGTCGCGCGCACGCCCGACGACATCGCATTCCTGCAATACACCTCCGGGTCCACCGGCAATCCGAAGGGCGTGATCCTCACGCATGCCAACCTGCTCGCGAACGTGCGTGCGATGGGACGCGCGGCGGGGGCGACCGCGAGCGACGTGTTCGTGTCGTGGCTGCCGCTCTATCACGACATGGGACTGATCGGCGCCTGGCTCTGCACCCAGTACTTCGCGATCCCGCTCGTGGTGATGTCCCCGCTCGACTTCCTCGCGCGGCCGACGCGCTGGCTGTGGGCGATCCACCGCTACCGCGGCACGCTCTCCGCGGCGCCGAACTTCGCCTACGAGATCTGCGCGACGAAGCTCGACGAGCGCGACCTGGAAGGGCTCGATCTTTCCTCGTGGCGCTGGGCCTTCAACGGCGCGGAGCCGGTGAGCCCCGAGACGATGGAGCGCTTCGCGGCGCGCTTCGCCCCCTACGGACTCGACCCGCGGTCGCTCGCACCGGTGTACGGCCTCGCCGAGTGCGCGCTCGACCTCGCGTTTCCGCCACCGCAACGGGGTGTCGTCACCGATCGCGTCGACCGCGCCCAGCTCGCAGCCGAGGCGATCGCAGCGCCTGCGGCCCCCGACGATCCGCAGCCGCTGCGCGTCGTCGGCTGCGGCCAGCCGCTCCCGGGCTACCAGATCCGCATTGCCGACGGGGCGGGGCGCGAGCTCCCCGAGCGCGCGATCGGCCGGGTCGAGTTCAAGGGGCCGTCGGCGACGCGCGGCTACTTCCGCAACCCCGAGGCGACGCAGGCGCTCTTCGACGGCGACTGGCTCGACACGGGCGATCTGGGCTACATCGCCGCGGGCGAGCTCTATCTCACCGGCCGCTCGAAGGACCTGATGATCCGCGGCGGCCAGAACCTCTACCCGTACGAGCTGGAGGAGGCGGTCGGGAACGTGCCGGGCGTGCGCAAAGGCTGTGTCGCCGTGTTCGCCGTGCCCGATCCCGGCAAGGGCAGCGAGCGCGTCATCGTGCTCGCCGAGACGCGCGAAGCCGACGCGGCGAAGCGCGCGCAGCTGCGCCAGGACATCAACGCGCTCGCGGTCGACCTGATCGGCGGCCCGGCGGACGACGTGGTGCTCGCGCCGCCGCACTCGGTGCTCAAGACCTCGAGCGGGAAGATCCGCCGCGCCGCGAGCCGAGAGCTGTTCGAGCGCGGCGCGATCGGGCACAAGGCCGCGCCGGTGTGGGAGCAGTTCGCCGGCCTCGCGCTCGCGTCGGCGCGCGGGCGGCTCGCGCAGCTCGCGCGCACCGCCCGCGAGCTCGCGTATGCGTGCTACGCGTGGACGATGTTCGGCCTGCTCGGGCTCGTCGCGCTCGTCGCGGCGCTAATCGTGCCGACGGCCGCGTGGCGCCGTGCCGTGCTGCACGACATCGTGCGGCTGATGGCGCGCCTGTCGGGATTGCCGGTCACGGTGACGGGCCGCGGCGAGCTGCCCGAAGCAGGCACCGTCGTCGTGGTCGCGAACCACGCGAGCTACGTCGACGGGTTGCTGCTCTTCGCGCTGCTGCCTAAGCGCTACGTCGTCGCGGCGAAGGAGGGCTTCGCGCGCAGCTTCTGGACGCGGCGCCTGCTCGGCGCGGCGGGTGCGCATTTCGTCGAGCGCTTCGACCCGCAGCGCGGCGTCGAGGACACGCGCGCGCTGGCGGCGCTCGCCGCGGGCGGGCAGGCGCTCGCGTTCTTCCCCGAAGGCACGTTCACGCGCTCGCCCGGCCTCGCGCCGTTCCGCATGGGCGCGTTCGTCATCGCCGCGCAGACCGGTGCGTCTGTGGTGCCGGTGGCGTTCCACGGCACCCGCTCGGTGCTGCGCGCCGATTCCTGGATCGTGCGCCGGCGTCCGGTGAGGGTCACGTTCGGCGCGCCGCTCGCGCCGACCGGCAGGGACTGGGCCGCCGCGGTGCGCCTGCGCGATGCCGCGCGGGCCGAGATCCTGCGCCATTGCGGCGAGCCGGATCTCGCCTGAGAGGTAAAGTTAATATGGAAAACGTGCAAGAGGGGCCACAGCCCCTCCTGCGAATCCCCAATCCCAGGCAAGACTCCGCTTGAAGCGGAGTCTTGCGGAGGTTGCTTAGCCGGCGCTTAGATCAGGTCGGCGTGAGCACGAGGCCCGCGAGCGGCGGCAAGGTCAGGGCCATGGACCATGGCTGGCCGAGGTGCGCGACCGGCTCGGCCGCGATCGCGCCGCCATTGCCGAGATCCGTGCCGCCATAATGTCGCGAGTCGCTATTGATGAGCTCGCGATAGGAGCCGGGGCCGGGGACGCCGATGCGGTATCCGGTGCGAGGCACGGGCGTGAAGTTGAGCACCACCACCACCCAGGAGCCGTCGCGCGCGAGGCGGCGGAACGAGAGCACCGATTGATCGGCATCGTGGCAGTCGATCCACGCGAAGCCTTCCGGCACGTGATCCAGCTCGTGGAGCGCGCGGCAGTCCCGGTACAGCCGGTTCAGGTCGCGCGCGAGCCGCTGCTGGCCCGCGTGCGGCGCGTGCGCGAGCAACCCCCAGTCGAGCTCGCGGCGCTCGCTCCACTCGCGCGTCTGCGCGAGCTCGTTGCCCATGAACGCGAGCTTCTTGCCCGGGCAGGTCATCTGGTACACGGCCAGCACCCGCGCATTGGCGTGCCGCTGCCAGTCGTCGCCCGGCATCTTCGCGACGAGCGCGCCCTTGCCGTGCACCACTTCGTCGTGCGAGAAGGGCAGCACGAAGTTCTCGGTGTAGGCGTAGAGCTGGCCGAACGTCAGCAGCGCGTGGCGATAGCGGCGGTGCACCGGGTCGTGCCGCATGTACTCGAGCGTGTCGTGCATCCAGCCCATGTTCCACTTGAGCGAGAAGCCGAGCCCGCCGAGATAGACCGGGCGCGATACCATCGGCCACGCGGTCGATTCCTCCGCGATCGTCAGCGCGCCAGGAAAGTCGCCGTGCACCATCTCGTTCAGCTCGCGCAGGAAATCGACCGCCTCGAGGTTCTCGCGGCCGCCGTACTTGTTGGGCAGCCATTCGCCGGGCTTGCGCGAGTAGTCGAGGTAGAGCATCGACGCCACCGCGTCCACCCGCAGCGCGTCGAAGTGGAACTCCGCGAGCCAGTAGTGCGCCGAGGAGAGGAGAAACGCCTTTACCTCGTTGCGGCCGTAGTTGAAGGTCGCGGTGCCCCAGTCCGGATGCACCGCGAGGCGCGGATCCTCGTGCTCGAACAGCGCGGTGCCGTCGAAGTGCACGAGCGCCCAGACGTCGCGCGGGAAGTGGCCCGGAACCCAGTCGAGGATCACGCCGACGCCGGCCGCGTGGCACGCGTCGATGAACTCGCGCAGCTCGTCCGGCGCGCCGTGCCGCCGCGTCGGCGCGAAGTAGCCGGTGGTCTGGTAGCCCCACGACTCGTCGAGCGGGTGCTCGGAGATCGGCATCAGCTCGACGTGCGTGTACCCCATCTCGGCGACGTAGGGCACCAGGTGCTCGGCCAGCTCCCGGTAGGTGTACAGCCGGCCGTCGGGATGGCGGCGCCACGAGCCCGCATGCACCTCGTAGATGGACACCGGCGCGTGCAGCCAGTCCCAGCGCGCGCGGCGCGCGAGCCAATCGCCGTCGCGCCAGGCGTAGCCCGAGGCCGCCGCGACGCGGCTCGCGGTGCCGGGGCGGAGCTCGCCATCGCGCGCGTACGGATCGGCCTTCACGATCACCGCCCCGGAGTGGCGGCTGCGGATCTCGAGCTTGTACAGGTCGCCGGGGCCGACGTCCGGGACGAACAGCTCCCAGACGCCGCTCGCGCCGCGCGACTGCAGCATGTGCGTGCGGCCGTCCCAGCGGTTGAAGTCGCCGACCACGCTCACCCGCTCGGCGTTCGGCGCCCACACCCCGAAGTGCGTGCCCGCCACCCCGTCGATCGTCATCGGCTGCGCGCCGAGCGCGCGGTAGGCCTGGCGCGCGCGACCCGCGTTGATGAGCCAGAGGTCGTCGTCGGGTATCGTCGCGGGGAACGAGTACGGATCGATCCGCTCGCGCCCGTCCGCGCGCAGGCGGGCCGGCCGCGCCGGCGCGTCGCGGCGCAGCTCGAACAGCGCCGAGCCGTTGACGCGCGTGAGCTCCTCGGCGCCGCGCTCGGAGACGAGCGTCACGCGTGCGGCGTGCGGATCGAGCACGCGCAGCACCCAGCCGGCGCCTTCCGGGTGCCAGCCGAGCGCGGCGAACGGCTCGTGGGTGCGCGCCTCAACCAGCGCGGCGAGGCGCGGCTCGAGGAGCGACGCGGACGCTGCAGACGATGGCACGAGGTGAACCATGAAGGATTATAGCGACGCCCCCGCCGATTCCCCGCCGATCCATTCGCACATGGAATACGGCGACGCGATGCCGGAGCAGCATCCGCCCGCCGACGCGGCGCGCGCGGAGGCGGCCGCGCGCGAGGCGGGCGCCACGCGCAACATCTCGCAGCTCACGCGCCAGACCCTGGCGATCGTGCTCGCGGGCGGCCGCGGCGAACGGCTGCGGGCGCTCACCGACTGGCGTGCCAAGCCGGCGGTGCCGTTCGGCGGCAAGTTCCGCATCATCGACTTCACGCTGTCGAACTGCGTCAACTCGGGCATCCGGCGCATCGGCATCGCGACACAGTACAAGGCGCAGAGCCTCATCCGCCACGTGCAGCGCGGCTGGGCGGGCATGGACGGGCGCATGGGCGAGTTCGTCGAGCTGCTGCCCGCGCAGCAGCGCATCCACGCGTCCTGGTATCTCGGCACCGCCGACGCGGTGTTCCAGAACCTCGACATCCTGCGCCGCTACGCGCCTCACTATGTGCTCGTGCTGGCCGGGGATCACGTCTACAAGATGGACTACGGCAAGATGCTCGGCGACCACGTCGCGCTTCACGCCGACCTCACGGTCGGCTGCATCGACGTCCCGCTCGATCAGGCGCGAGCCTTCGGCGTGATGGGCGTCGACGCGGACGGCCGCGTCTCGTCGTTCCTGGAGAAGCCGCCACATCCGCCGGCGATGCCGGGGCACCCGGACCGCGCGCTCGCGAGCATGGGCATCTACGTCTTCAGCGCCGGGTTCCTGTACGAGCAGTTGATTCGCGACGCCGACGCCTCCGGCTCCAGCCACGATTTCGGCAAGGACCTCATCCCCTACGCGGTGGCGCGCGGGTATCGCGTGTTCGCGCACGACTTCCGGCGCAGCTGCGTCAACATGAGCGAAGGGATCCCGTACTGGCGCGACGTGGGGACGGTCGATGCCTACTGGGAAGCCAACATGGAGCTGACCAAGGTCACCCCGCCGCTCAACCTGTACGACCAGGACTGGCCGATCTGGACCTACCAGGAGCAGCTGCCGCCGGCGAAGTTCGTCTTCGACGACGAGGGCCGGCGCGGCATGGCGACCGACTCGATGGTGTCGGGCGGTTGCATCATCAGCGGCTCGATCGTGCGCCGATCGCTCCTCTTCTCGAACGTGCGCGTGCACAGCTTCTGCACGATCGAGGACTCGGTCGTGCTCCCGAACGTGGAGGTGCATCGCGACGTCGTGATTCGCCGCGCGATCGTCGACCGCGAGTGCACGCTGCCCGCGGGCACCCGCATCGGCGTCGACCCGGTCGAGGACCGCAAGCGCTTCCACGTCACCGAGCGCGGTGTCGTGTTGGTAACCCCGGAGATGCTCGGACAGCAGGTGCACCACGCGCGGTAGGATGGAAAGCGTGGCTTAATCGGCATCATGCAGGACAGTAAGCGTCTCGAAGTCGTCCTCCTCTGGCACATGCACCAGCCGGAGTACCGCGACTACGCCACCGGCGAGTTCGCGCAGCCGTGGGTGTACCTCCACGCGATCAAGGACTACGCGGACATGGCCGCGCACCTGGAGCGCCATCCGCAGGTGCGCGCGGTGGTGAACTTCGTGCCGGTGCTCGCCGACCAGCTCGAGGACTACGCCGACCAGTTCGCGACCGGCCGCATTCGCGATCCGCTGCTGCGCATGCTCGTGCACGACCCGGCCACGCCGCTGACCGCGGCCGAGCGCACGCTCGTCATCGACCGCTGCTTCCACGCGAACCACGAGAAGATGGTTCAGCCCTATCCCGCCTACCTCGGGCTGCACGAGCTCTTCACCGCGCTCGAGCGCCAGGGCCGCGCCGCGCTCGACTATCTCTCCGATCAGTACTTCCACGATCTCGTCACCTGGTACCACCTCGTGTGGACCGGCGAGACGGTGCGGCGCGGCGCCGAGATCGTCACCCGCCTGATGGCGAGCGGTATGGGATTCACGCTCGCCGATCGCACGCGGCTCTTCGCGCTGCTCGGCGAGGTCGTGCGCGAGATCCTTCCGCGCTACGCGCGCCTCGCGGCGAGCAGGCGGGTCGAGCTCTCCACCTCGCCGCACTACCACCCGCTCGCGCCGCTCATGCTCGACTTCCAGTCGGCGCGCGAGGCCCGGCCCGATCTGCCGCTCCCGGCCGCGAGCGGCTACGCCGGCGGCATGGGGCGCGTCGCGTTCCACGTCCAGTCGGCGCTCGACAGCCACGCGCGCCGCTTCGGCGTGCGCGCCACGGGCGTGTGGCCGTCCGAGGGCGGCGTGTCGGCGCCACTCCTGCGCCTGCTCGCGAGCCACGCGGTGCGCTGGACCGCCTCGGGCGAGGGCGTGTTGGTGCAAAGTCTCCGCGCCGCGAACGTGCTCGCCGCCGACCGTGCGCGCTACCTCTATCGGCCGTACCGCGCCGGGGCGGACGGCATCGTCTGCTACTTCCGCGACGACCGGCTCTCGGACCTGATCGGGTTCGAGTACTCGAAGTGGCACTCGCGCGACGCCGCCGCGCACTTCATCGGCGAGCTCGAGGCGATCGCGGCCGCCGCGCGCGCCGACGACCCGCCGCTGGTGAGCGTGATCCTCGATGGCGAGAACTGCTGGGAGTACTACCCGTACAACGGCTTCTACTTCCTCGACGATCTGTACGAGCGTTTGGGGCGGCATCCGTCGATCCGCACCGCGACGTATGCCGATACGCTGCGCGACGAGGAGTCGGGGCGGCCGCGGCCCGAGCCGGGCACGCTGCCGCGCCTGGTCGCCGGCAGCTGGGTGTACGGCGATTTCACCACCTGGATCGGCTCGCCCGAGAAGAATCGCGCCTGGGACCTGCTCTGCGCGGCGAAGGCGAGCTTCGACCTCGTGGCCGATAGCGGCCGGCTCGTGGGACCCCAGCGCGAGGCGGCGTTCCGCCAGCTCGCCGCGTGCGAGGGCTCCGACTGGTTCTGGTGGATGGGCGACTACAACCCGGCGCACGTGGTGGC
>Ga0105107_10000188_pt1 | contig 35771 bp, 34 predicted proteins | sample PPLLaktember2015_6_FD_79335 | JGI IMG/M metagenome (GOLD analysis project Ga0105107, IMG submission 79335) | Freshwater sediment microbial communities from Prairie Pothole Lake near Jamestown, North Dakota, USA - PPLs Lake P8 Core (1) Depth... | ecosystem: Environmental > Aquatic > Freshwater >...
AGTGCCTTCGTGATGTCGGTGGTTACGCCCGTCGAGCGCCCCGCGGCAGCGAGCTTCACCGCGGTCCCGCGCAGCCTCGCCTCGACCCTCGGGCCTTCGCTCGCCGGCGCGCTGTTCGCCGCGGGGTTGATGAGCGCCCCGCTCGTTGCGTGCGGACTGCTGAAGATCGCCTATGACCTCGCGTTGTTCGCGGAATTTCGCAAAGTGAAACCCCGCTCATAGCCGCGCTTGGCACCCATTCCCTGTTCGCGTGCGGGACCTATAGGGCGCCATAGCGCCGCATGAACCGCCGGTCGATCCAGTCCTTCCAGCGCCACACCCAGCCGCCCTCGAGCGCCCAGCCGTCGCGCGAGGCGACCGCGTAGCGGTCCCCGGTCGAGATCAGCGCAAGCGACCGCGCCTGCGGAATGTAGCGCGCCAGGGGGCGCCCTTCCGCCGCGGCGCGCAAGTTCTCCGCAAGCGGCGGCCCCTGGCGCACGGCGTACACGCCCGACTTCGGTCGCGGATGCCCGACCATGGTGGCGCAGTCTCCCGTGGCGAACACGTTCGGATGCGACACCGACCGCAGCGTCTCGTCCACGGCGATGAATCCACGGTCGTCGACCGCGAGCCCGCACGCCGCGAAGCGCGGCGACGCTGCCGCGCCGGTCGCCCACAGGATCACGTCGCCCGCCACGCGATACCCGTTCGCTGCGAAGACCGCTCCCGGCTCGACGCGCGCCACGCGGCTTGACAGATGAATCTCGATTTCGCGCTCGGTGAGAATGCGGCGGAAGATGCGCCGCACCTTTTCGTTGTGCGCGGGCAGCAGGACGTCCACATCGGTCACGAGCTGCCATTCGACCGCGTCGCGGCGTCCGGTCGCGGCCGCGATGCGGTGCTGCATCCCAAGTGTCAGCTCGATTCCGGCGGCCCCGCCGCCGACCACCACCGCGCGCTTGAGCGCGCCGACGCACGCTTGCTCGATGAGCGCGTCCCAGGCGCGGAGGAATGCGTCGACGGGCTTCACGCCGAGCGTGTGCGCACTGGCGCCAGGGATCCCCGCGGTGGCCGACGTCGAACCGACGTCGAGCGAAACGAGATCGAACGCGAGTGTTGCACCGTCCGCGAGCGTCACGGTACTGGCGGCTGGATCGAGGCCGGTCGCGATCGTGGGCAGGAAGCGCGCCCCGGCGTAGCGTGCGACGCGCTCGAGGTCGATGTGCGTGTCCTCGAACGTGTAGTGCCCCGCGACCAGCCCCGGCAGCATGCCGGAGTACGGCGTCCACCGGTTGGGACTCACCAGCACGAGCTCGACACCCGCCACCGGCGCGCGGCCGAAGCGCCGCAGCACCTCGACGTGGCTGTGTCCGCCGCCGAGGAGGACGATGCGTCCTTTCAACGCGTGTTCTCCCCATCCTCTTCTCGCCGCAGGGCAGTTAACAGCGCCGCGACTCCTGGCACCCCGCTGCGGATCCGCGCCAGGTCCTCGGGACGGTCCACATCCCACAGCGGCGGCAGCTCGCTCCAGCGCCAGCCGACCTCCCGGAGCCGGGCCCGCTGGTCCTCCATCACGTCCGGCCCGCCCCAGCCGATGCGCGCGAACGCGTCCGGCCGGATGCGGTTCGCGGCGATGAGCACGTAGCCGCCATCCTCGGCCGGGCCGAGCGCGACATCCTGGCCGGCGGCAAGCGCGGCGGCCGCCTCGCGCAGGTAGTCCGGCGTCATTGCGGGGCAGTCGGCGCCGATCAGCACTGCAGGCAGGTCCGCCGCGAGCGCCCGATGCATGCGTTCGCCGAGATCGCCCGTGCCCTGATCCGTCAATGCGACGCCGAAGCGCGCGGCGCATTCCGCGAAGAAGGGATACGAGCGGTTCGGCGCGCAGCACAGCTCCACCGGGCCGAGGCTCGCGGCGCAGGCGGTCCCCAGCGCACGTTCGACCAGCCGAGCGTGGAAACGCGCCGCGCCGGCGGCGCCGAGCGCCGGGATGAGCCGGGTCTTCGCGGAACCGGGAACGGGAGCCTTCGCGAACACGATCACGCGCATGGAGCAGCCCCGATTCTCGCCGAGCGCGGGTCCACGTGCTCAGCGCGGGTGGTGCCGGTAGATCTCGGCCAGGCGTTCCGGCGACGTTCCGAGGAAGAACCGCATGCGCAGCCACCACATCAGCACAATCGTGCGGATCACGCCGTGCGACTCCCAGCGCCGTCCTGACGTGGTCACGCGTTCGTGGAGACAGAGCGGACGCGAGACGCGCTTGAGCGCGGCGCTGAGCGCGACGTCCTCCATCAACGGCACGGGCGGAAAGCCGCCGACCGCCGCGAACGCGTCGCGGCGCACGAAGACCGCCTGGTCGCCGGTCGCGATGCCGGTCCAGCGCGAGCGCCCGTTCATCAGCGCGGAGACCAGCCGCAGGAGCGGGTGCCACCCGTCGATCCGGATGTCGAAGCGTCCCCACGCGCGGCCGCTGCCCGCCAGCCCGTCGAGCACCACGCGGTCGGCGCGCGCGGGCAGCCGGGTGTCGGCGTGCAGGAAGAGGACGACGTCCCCACCGGCGATTCGCGCACCGGCGTTCATCTGATTTGCGCGCCCGCGCGGCGCGTTCGCCACCCGGTCGGCGAGCGGCGCGGCGAGGTCCGGCGTCCCGTCGTCGCTTCCACCATCGATCACCACGACCTCGTGCCCGGCCGCGCGCAGCGGCTGCAATGCTTCGAGCGCCCCCACGACGACGGCGGCTTCGTTCAGCGTAGGGACGACGATCGAGAGCTGCATCCGCGTCGAGGCCATTAGGGAAGCGCTGAACAAGCCATTGTTCAGCGCTTCATTTATAGGGGTGGGGGGAGGTATCCCCGAACTTGTTCGGACATTGCTCAGCGCTTCGCGTCGTTCAGCGCCCAGTCGTACTCGAGGAAGCCGATCGGCGCCTTGCCGTCTTCGACCACCTTCTGCTGCTTCGCGCCGTCGGCGAGCAGCTGCGCGTAGCGCCCGAAGTACTGCTCGCGCGACTGGATCGGGGCCTGCCTGCCCGCGAAGCCGCGGTAGCCGCTCGTCCAGTCCTCCTTGAACCAGTCGAAGATCTTCGAGACCTCGAGCGCGCCCGACTTCGCGCTGTACCGGTTGCGCGAGCGATCGGACAGGAACCGCACCGCCTGCTCCTCGAGCTGCGCGTCCAGCCGTTCGGCGACGTAGGCTTCGTCGCGCAGCATCGGGCAACCGATCGAAGCGCAATTGACCGCGAAGTGCACGCGCGGCTCGTCGTACGCGCCCTTCTTCCGCAGCATCTCGTGCTCGATGCCGTCGAGATTGCCCTCCCGACCGAGGAGCATGAAAAACTTGTCCTTGAAGGGATTCCCGAAGACCTTGCCGAAGTCCCAGATCGACTTGATGTCAGGGTAGCGCGTCAAAATTTTCTCCACCGTGAACGCGTTGTAGGCGTTGATGAGGAATGCCATGCGCTGCGGCTTCGACCAGCCGTTGAACTCGGCCTCGGTGACCTGCGACAGCGAGGCGAGGTAGGCCTTGAGCGGCGCGCGGTCCTGCGCGAACCCGGCATACCGGGCCTGCGACGCCTTGCCGCCGTCGACCACGACGACGTTCCTCTTGAGCAGCGCGCTCCAGGCGGCGTGCGAGTGATCGAACTGCGCGAAAACGGCGCCGAGGGGCGCCGTCGCGAGGACGATGACGGCGAGCAGCCTGCAAATCATGCCTGTCCTCCGGGGGCCGGCCGCGCGGTGCGGACCTCGGCGCCTGGAGCGGTCGAGCGGCCGCCGCGCATCCAGGCGTGATAGCGCTCGACCCACTTCAGCACTCCCTGGGGCGCGTGCGCCCGCTTCCAGTTGCCCGCGGCGTACTTGTTGGCTTCGACGAGCGTCGGATAGATATGGATGGTGCCGAGAATCTTGTTGAGCCCGATGCCGTGCTTCATCGCCGAGATGTACTCGATGATCAGGTCGCCGGCGTGGTCGCCGACGATCGTCACCCCCAGGATCCGGTCCTTGCCCGGGACGGTGAGGACCTTGACCAGCCCCTCGGCCTCGCCGTCGGCGATCGCGCGGTCGAGTTCGTCGAGCCCGTAGGTCGTGACCTCGTAGGGGACGCCCTTCTCCTTCGCCTCGGTCTCGTTCAGGCCGACCCGCGCGACCTCGGGCTCGGTGAAGGTCGCCCACGGCACCACCGAGTAGTCGACCTTGAACTTGCGGAAGCGCCCGAACAGCGCGTTCACCGCGCAGTACCAGGCGGTGTGCGCCGCGGTGTGGGTGAACTGGTAGGGCCCCGCCACGTCGCCGCAGGCGTAGATGTTCGGGTACACGGTCTGCATGTACTCGTTCACTTCGACCGTGCGCTGCTTCGTGACCGGGATGCCGAGCGTGTCGAGGCCGTAGCCCGCCGTGCGCGCGACGCGGCCGACCGCGCAGAGCAGCGCGTCGAACGGGATCTCGATGTCCTTCCCCTGGTGCTCGGCGACCATGATCTTCTCGCCGTTGACGACCTTGAACGCCTTCGCCTTCGTGCTTACGCGGACGTCGATGCCTTCCTGGCGGAAGCGGTGCGCGACCCTCTCGGACACTTCCGGGTCCTCGCGGATCAGGATCCGCGGCAGCATCTCCACCTGCGTGACCCGGGCGCCGAAGCGCGCGAAGCACTGCGTCAGCTCGGATCCGATCGGCCCGCCGCCGAGCACGACGAGCCGCTTCGGCAGCTCGCGCAGCGCCCACACGGTGTCGGAGGTCACGTAGCCGACGTCCTCGATGCCCGGAATCGGCGGCACGAACGGCCGCGCCCCGGCGGCGATGACGATCGAGCGCGTCGTGAGCGTCAGCCTGGAGCCGTCGGCGCGGGTGATGTCCACGCTCCACGGCGAAGTCATCTTCGCCTCGCCCTGCATCACATCGACGCCAAGCCCGCTGTAACGCTCCGCGGAGTCGTGCGGCTCGACCGTCCTGATCACGCGCTGGACGCGGTCCATCACGTCCTTGAACGAGAAGTCGGCCGACGCGGTGCGGATGCCGAACTCCTGCGCGCGCTTGATGTGCGAGAGGAACTTCGCCGAGCGGATCAGCGCCTTCGACGGCACGCAGCCGAAGTTCAGGCAGTCGCCGCCCATCTTGTGCATCTCGACCAGCGTCACGCTCGCCTTGACCGCCGCCGCGATGTAGGACGACACCAGTCCCGCCGAGCCGGCGCCAATGACGACCATGTTGCGGTCGAACGCCGCCGGCTTCGTCCACCGGGCGTACACCTTGCGCGCCTTGAGCCCGTCCACGACCTTCTTGGCCACCAGCGGGAACAGACCGAGCAGCACGAACGAGCCGACCAGCCCCGGCGACACGAGCCCGGCGAGCGAGGTGATCTGCGCGATCTGCGTCCCGGCGTTCACGTACACGATCGTGCCGGCGAGCATCCCGAGCTGGCTCACCCAGTAGTACGTGCGCGTCTTTATGGGCGTGAGGCCCATGACGAGGTTGATCACGAAGAACGGGAACGCCGGCACGAGGCGCAGCGCGAAGAGGTACAACGCGCCCTCCTTCTCGACGCCGCGGTTGATCGCGGCGAGCTTGTCGCCGAACTTCCTCTGGATCGCGTCGCGGAAGAGGAACCGACTGGCGAGAAAGGCGAGCGTCGCGCCGATCGATGACGCGAACGAGATGATCACCGTGCCCCACAGCAAGCCGAAGATCGCCCCGCCAACGAGCGTCATGAGCGCCGCACCGGGCAGCGAGAGCCCCGTGACCGCGACGTAGATCGCGAAATAGATTCCCGCCGTCTGCAGCGGATGTGCCTGGAAGTAGGCGTCGATCGCTGCCTGCTGCTGCTTGAAGAGGTCGAGGCTGAAGTACTGCTTCAGGTCGAACGCGAAGAAGGCCGCGATCAGCGCGACGAGAACAACGAGCAGCACGACTCGGGCTTTGCTCATGGCGAGCCCTCCGGGACGGCAGGTTCAGGCGACCGCGGTTTGTCGCACTGCAGCGTCGGGCCTTACGGCGCTGCGCACCGCCTGCTCCACATCGTACGACGGGCCGTCCACGATACGGCGCCGATACGAGGCCGACGCGGGCGTGCCCTCGGGCCAGCGCGCGTCGAACCACTCGAGCCAGGCGGCGTGATCGTAGCGCACGGCGAGCGCCTCCACGCAAATCGAGCCGAGCCGCTCGCCGTAGAGCGCGTCGCCGCGCGGATGCGCCGAGATGCGGGTGACCAGGCCGAAGCGAGTGCCGCGGAAGTTGGGCATGCCGGCGGCACCGTTGTTGGCGATCAGCCGTCGTCCGTCACGGAGGTCGATCGGCTGGAGTACCGGCAGGCAGGTGTGGCTCGACGCGAACGCGCGCACGCCGGCTTCCGCAAAGGCGGCAGCGACCTGCGACGGGTCTTCCAGCAGGCGCTCCTGCGAAAAGTTCCAACCGGCGAGCGACCAGGCGTCGCCGTGCACGAGCGCGATCCGCTCTCCGCCCACCCCTGCGACCGCGTGCATCGGCAGCGCGCCGAGGCGCGCGCGCAGCTCGGGAAAGCCGCGCGCGGTCTCGCGCAACGTCGCGAGGATCGCGTTCGACCAAGCCACCTCGGCGTCGCCGACCCAGTCCGGGTAAGCGCAGCCGCAACCCGCCGCGCCTTCGTCGCTCGCGAGCTCGGTCTCGACATTGCCGCGCAGCGCGACATGCTCGAGCACCCGTGCATTGAGCGCAGCGAAGTCGTCGGGCACCGCATCGAACCAGTTGAAGTCGCCGTTGAAGACCAGCGTCGGCGCCACCGGCTCCGCGGCAGCGAGCGCGAAGATCGCGTCGAGCGCGAACGGATTGCCGTAGAGCCCGCCGATCGCGTAGACCGTCTCCGCTTCGATTTCGGCCGTGCGGCGGAAGACGGACGGCGAATAGCCGTACGCGAGGGGACAGCTTCGCCCGGGCGAGGACACTCCTCAGACGCCCAGCGCGCCGCCGCAGCTCGAGCCCTGTCCCGCCGTGCAGCCGAAGCAGTGATCCGCGACGGTAATTGGACGGCCTTCGAGGTCGCGCCCGACGAGGTCGGCGAGGCGCGCGCGCGGCCGGCCCGCAACGCGCAGTGGCAGCCCGAGCATCTGATTGAAGTCGCAGTCGTAGACGTAGCCCTGCCAGTCCACCGACAACAGCGTGCGGCACATGACGTTCTCGAGATTCTCATCCCGGTGGCTCTCGCGGAGCAGGCGCATGTAGGCGTTGAACTGCCCCTTCGAGATCAGCGTCGAGCCGAAGCGCGCGATCGGCATGTTCGCGAGCGTGTACAGGCGCGTGAACTCGACGGCGTATTGGGCGCGCAGATGCGCACGGTACGCGTCCTCGAGCGGCGCCTGCGCCGGCGGCAGGAGCGGGCCCTGCGGGTTGTAGACGAGGCTCAGCTCGAGCCCGCTGTCCGGCCGCGCGTACCCGAGCGCGTTCAGCTTGCGCAAGCCCGCGATGCTCGTGCCGAACACGCCCTTGCCGCGCTGGCGGTCGACGTTGTCCTCGAGGTAGCACGGCAGCGAGGCGATCACCTCCACCCGCTGTGCGGCGAGGAACTCGGAGAGATCCTCATGGCCCCGCTCACCGAGGATCGTCAGGTTGCAGCGGTCCATCACGTGCACCCCCAGCTTGCGCGCCGCGACGACGAGGTGCCGGAATTGCGGATTCAGTTCGGGCGCACCGCCGGTGATGTCCAGTCGCCGCACCGCCGAGTGGCGCAGGAACGCGAGCACCGCCTCGACCACCTCGCGCCCCATCTCCTCGGTGCGATGCGGCCCCGCGTTGACGTGGCAATGGACGCAGGACTGGTTGCACCGGTAGCCGACGTTGATCTGCAGCGTCTCGAGGCGTCCTCGCGCGATTGCAGGGAAGTCGGAATCCCGCAGGAGCGGTAGGGTCGCGTGCACGCGTTCTCCTTGTGGTCAACGCACCGGACAGCGAAACGAACGCGCCGCGATCGGCAGGCGCGGTTCGAAACATAGCAGAATGAGCATGCATCGCAGCAAGCTGCGCACCACACCCCTCTGCACGATCTTGCGCGAGCCGGTTACCACGGGGCCGTCGGTGAGGGTTGGTCGCTCGAGCGCGACCGACCTTTCACGTGCCACGCTGTTCTCCGCCGCTGTTTACGCGCCGCAGCCGGTTTCGGATGCACTCCCGAGCGCCGGTGCATCCGGTCGGCGACCTGGGCCGTACCTCCGGTGTGGCGGTTTTTCTCCCTGAACCGTCGCCGCGCCAGCGGCCGCCGCGCGCCCCCCGCCGCGGCGGCCGGCTGACTCCTCTGAGCGATTTCGGCCCCGTTGATACGGGGCCGCCTTTTTTTCCGAGCGGTCCCGTGCCGCGCCGCGCGGGGCGGAATGCGCAGACGCGCGTGCTATATTTTGCCGGCCATGGGCCATCGCCTCTCGAAGATCACGACGCGCACCGGCGACGCGGGCGAGACCGGCCTCGCCGACGGCTCGCGCGTCGCGAAGGACAGCGCCCGCATCGCCGCGCTGGGCGAGGTGGACGAGCTGAACTCGATGCTCGGCGTGCTGCTCGCCGAAGAAATGCCCGCGGCGGTGCGCGCCGTGCTCGTCGACGTGCAGCACGATCTGTTCGATCTCGGCGGCGAGATGGCGATTCCGGGCCATTCCATCGTGACCGACGCACAGGTGGCGCGGCTCGAGACGCACACCGAGACCTTCAACGCCGACCTCGCGCCGCTCAAGGAGTTCATCCTCCCCGCCGGCGCGCGCGCCGCCGCGCTCGCGCACCTCGCGCGCACCGTGTGCCGCCGCGCGGAGCGATCCATCGTCGCCCTCGCTCGCACGGACAAGGTTACCGCCAATGCGCGCGTGTACCTGAACCGGCTGTCGGATCTGCTCTTCGTGCTCGGGCGCGTGCTCAATCGCGCCGCGGGCGGGTCGGACGTGCTCTGGCGACGCGACCGGTGAGCCGGGCGCAGGCCCGACCCATGGACCCGGCGCAGAACAAGCTCCTGGAAAACCTGCTCGAGGCGTGCGCCCGGCGTGACCAGGGGGCATTTGCCCGCCTCTACGAGGTGACCGCGCCGAAACTGTTTGGCGTCGCCGTCCGTATCTTGCGTCGGGAGGACTGGGCGGAGGAGGTGCTCCAGGACTGCTACGTGAGCATCTGGAACAACGCCGGCCGCTACTCGGTGGGGCTCTCGGCGCCGATGACGTGGATGACCAGCATCGTCCGGAACCGGTGCCTCGACTGGCTGCGGCGGCCGAACCTGGAGGTCGTGCTGCAGCGGCCGGACGACGACGGCGACGACCCGCTGGAGGCGATCGCATCGGGGGCGCCGGGCCCCCTGGACGACCTGGCCCGGTCGGCAGACGCGAAGGCGCTGGCCGCATGCCTCGGCCGGCTGGAGGCGAAACAGCGCCAGGCGATCATGCTCGCCTTCTACGACGGGCTGTCGCATTCGGAGCTGGCGAGCCACATGCGCCAGCCGCTCGGGACGGTGAAGACCTGGGTCCGCAGAGGCCTGGAGAAGCTCAAGGGCTGCCTCGGCAGCGCGTGAACGGGGACGGATGAGGTACCGCAACAAGCCGGCGCTGCAGGACCGACTCGCGGCTGAGTACGTGCTCGGCACGCTGCGCGGTCGTGCGCGCCTGCGCTTCCAGGCCTGGATGCGCGAGGACGCGCAGCTCCGCCGTGCCGTCACCGAATGGGAGCAGCGCCTCGCGCCGATGGCCGCCGGCCTCAAGGAGGTCGCGCCGCCACGCCGCGTGTGGCAAGGGATCGAAACGCGCCTCGGTGCGCCCGCTACAGCGCGGGCCATCCCCGCCGCCGCGCCGGCGCAGCCCGCCGCGGCGGCGAAAGCCGGCGGCTTCTGGGAGAGCGTGACGTTCTGGCGCGGCTGGGGGCTGATCGCGACGGGTTGCGCGGCGGCGCTGATCGCCGCGCTGGCGCTGCAGAAGCCGCAAGTCGTCGAGGTTCCGGTCGAGAAGCTCGTCGAGAGCACCGGGATGCAGCCGTCCTACATCGCGATCCTCCGCAACAAGGCCGGCAAGGCGGTGTTCGTCGCCTATGCGGGCCGGAAGTCCGACGAGCTGTGGGTCAAGCGCATCGGTCTCGAGGCCGAGCCGCCCGACCATCGCTTCGAGCTGTGGGGCCTGTACGGCAAAGAGGGCGCGGCGCCGCGGCTGCTCGGCATGCTGCCGAAGGACGACAAGGCGACGATCAAGCTCGCCGGGGTGGCCGACGACTCGCTCAGGGACTTTCCCGCGCTCGCCATCACGGTCGAGCCCGCGCAGGGCTCGGGGGGCTCGCCCACCGGGCCTGTCGTGGCCTCGGGCGACTGCTTCAAGTTCTGGTAGGCACCGTATCACGCCGCCGCGCCCGTCCTGCGCGGCGCAGAGGAACTATTCCGCGCGGCAAACGCCGCCTCGCAGTACCATCCGCGCGATACGAAACAGGGACTTGCATGCGCTTCCTATTGCAGAACGTCCTGGCAGCGGCACTCCTCGCGTCCGCCTGCGGTGCCGCAGCACAGGGCAACGCCGCGCCCGCATCGAAGTCGGGTGACGAGGTGCCGGCCGGCTCGACCGGCCGGGGGACGCTCGTGCTCGCGGCCGACCAGAAGATCTTCAAGCCGTGCGGCGCCGACCGCGAGTTCTGGGTGAACGACGCGACCGGGGGCGATCTCGCGCAGGTCTACGAGAAGCTCGCGGGCGGGATCGGCAAGCCGCTGTTCGTCGACGTGCGCGGCGTGCTCGAGCAGCCCCCGAAGACCGGCGCGGGATCGACCTATCCGCGCGTGCTCAGGGTCGTCGAGCTCCGGCGCGCCGACCCGGCCGGCGCCGGGTGCCGCGAGAACCTGCGCTACTTCGAGCTGCGCGCCTGGGGCGACGACCCGTTCTGGCGGGTCGACGTCTCCCGCAACGGCATCATCTGGTCGTCTTACGGCGCCCCGTCGAGCGTCGCGTTCCCGTACGGCCCGCCGCGCCGCGACGGCGCTGCGCTCCGCTATGCCGCGGTCCGGGAAGGTGCCGAGCGTCACGAGCTCGAGCTCCAGATGAAGCCCGGCCGGTGCACCGATCCGCGCACCGGCGCAGTTACCTGGCTGACCGTCGAGGCCCGCCTCGACGGCCGCGCGCTGCGCGGCTGCGCTTACGAGGGCGAGCGCACCCAGTAGCGCCGCGCCCGGTGCGCCGCACCGGGCCCCTGTCATGACAATGACATGCCGTTCGGCGCGCGCCGCGCGCCGTCCGTCGGAATGCGTGAGCGCCCGTCCGCCCGAGCGGTACGAGTGCCGCGCCGCAGTCCGCCCCGGCGCCTAACATGTCGCCATCGCAATCCTGCTGCGCCCCTCCGGGCGCACGCTAACGGCATCGACCATGGCGCTCGAATGGCTCGTACTCGGGCTCGCCGCACTCGCGGCGGCGGGCGGCGGCGCGTGGCTCGTGCGCCGGCACCGGGCCGCGCCGCTCGACCCGGCGGTGGCGGCGCGCAAGCGCGAGCGGCGCGCGCGCGATCTCGGCTGGGTCTACGACGCGACCGTCACGGGCGACACGCAGTTCACGCTGCGCGGTGTGGAAGCGGGGGTGAAATGGAAGCTCCGCTACCGCACCGATTCGACCCGTCCCGACGAGCGTCCCACGTTGACCTGGGCCACCCGCAGCGTCCAGGGCGGGGCGACCGAGCTACGCGTGATCGGACGCGCGCGCTACGAACGCGGCAAGGCAAACTTCGAGCCGATGGTCGAGAAGCTGTCGAGCCTGATCCTCAGCCCGCGCGACATCGCCGCGGCCCAGGCGCGCTCCGAGTTCGTGGAGCGCACCGCGCCGGCCGATGTCGGCTCGGCGCAGTTCCGCGACAAGTTCACCGTCCTCGCGCGCAACAACCGCCTGGCCCGCGCGCTCTTCAATGCAAAAATGGAAGCGCGCCTCGCGAAGTGGCCCGGCGGCGGCGCCGACGAGCGGCTCTCGATCTGGCTCGACTGGCAGGGCCTGCGCATCGACCTCGAAACGGCGCAGCCGCGAATGGCCGAGATCGAGCACCTCGTCGCGTTCGGCCTCGCGGTGGCGGCAAAGTACCGGCGCCACGCGGCCTCGCCTGGCGTCACCGTCTTCATGGAAGAGACGCAACCGGGCGGCGCTTGAGCGCCTCAGCCGGGCGGCGCGAAATCGCCTCGGCTGAGCGGCGTCTGCGCGTCGGGAGACGCCGAGTCTCCGAGTAACATCGCGCGATGCCGATGCCGTCGCGCCGCGCACGCCGCTTCATCCTGCTCGCGGTCCTCGTGTTGCTCGCCGGCGCGATCGCCGTGCCGGCGTACCGCGTCGCGCTGGTCGGTTCGGGATTCGCGGCGAAGAACGTCTGCTCGACCGTGTTCGTCTCGGGCCGCGCGCCGGAAGACGCCCTGCAAGATCTGCGCGCCTACCGCTCCACCCCGCTCGACCTGGTCCGCGTCGTCGTCGAGCGCGACCGGCAGACCGCGATCGGCTCGCTGTTCGGGCTCGCACGGCGAGAAGCCGTCTACCGCGAGGGCCTCGGCTGCGCGCTCGCTATCGGAGCGAGTCCGGACGCGCTGCGGTCGACGGCGCTGCCGCCGGGCGCCAGGATCCGTCCGGCCGCCGCATGGCCCGACGGCGACGCGGACGAAGCGCCGCCGTCGAGCGCCGCGCTCGCGCGCGCGCTCGACGAGGCGTTCGCCGAGAACCCGGACGCGCCGCCCAAGCGCACGCGCGCGGTGATCGTGGCACGCGCCGGCGCCCTCGTCGCCGAGCGTTACGCGCCCGGATTCTCGCGCGACACTCCGCTGCCGGGCTGGTCGATGGCGAAGAGCGTGTCCGCGACGCTCGCCGGCGTGCTCGCGGCGGAAGGCAAGCTCGCGCTGGAGCGGCCGCTGCGCCTCGCCGCGTGGCGCGCGCCCGGCGATGCGCGCGCCGTGATCACGCTGGCCCAGCTCCTGCGCATGTCGAGCGGGCTCGCGTTCGACGAGACCTACGAGAACCCGCTTTCCGATGTCATCTACATGCTCTCGGCCACCGGCGATGCGGCCGGCTTTGCCGCGTCGAAGCCGCTCGCGCACCCGCCCGGCACGCGCTTCGCGTACGCGAGCGGCACCACGAACGTCCTCATGCAGGCAATGCGCGAGGCGCTCGCCGACGACCGTGCGTACCTCGCGCTCCCGCGGCGCGCGCTGTTCGACCGCATCGGCATGACGAGCGCGCTCATCGAGGCCGACGCGGCGGGCACTTTCGTGGGCTCGTCGCTGATGTTCGCCACCGCGCGCGACTGGACGCGCTTCGGCCTGCTCGCGCTGCGCGACGGGACCTGGAACGGTCGCCGGATCCTGCCGGCGGGCTGGATGCGCTTCATGACCACCCCGGCCCCCGCCGCGCCCGAGGGCGAGTACGCGGCGCACTGGTGGCTCAAGCTCCGCTCGAACCGCGGCGCCGGCGCCCGCGCGCCGCTGCTGCCGCCGGATGCGTATCACGCCGCCGGCCATGGCGGTCAGTACGTGACCGTCGTGCCGTCGCGCGACGTCGTGATCGTGCGGCTGGGCCACGCGGTCGACCGCGACGCGTGGGACCAGGATGCGTTCGCCGCGAGCGTGCTGGACGCGCTCGCGAACTGACGCGCCGCCGCGGATCCATTTGTCCCGCGGCCCACGCGGGTCGATGCAGTCGGGGTTGATACACTCGGGCGCGCCCATGGAATCCCGCTCCTCGCTCCTGCGCTACGCCTGGCTGTCGATCGCCGCGGCGCTCGTCACCATCGCGCTCAAGGGCGCGGCGTGGTGGATGACCACCTCGGTGGGACTGCTTTCCGACGCGCTCGAGTCGTTCGTCAACCTCGCCGCGGCAATGTTCACCCTCTACGCGCTGGCGCTCGCCGCGCGGCCGCCGGACGAGGAGCACGCCTACGGCTACAGCAAGGCGGAATACTTCGCGAGCGGCTTCGAGGGCACGCTCATTCTCGTCGCGGCCGGCCTCATCGCGACCGCGGCCATCGAGCGATTGCTGCATCCCCGGCCGCTCGAGCACGTCGGCGCCGGGCTCGCGGTGAACGCGGCAGCCGCAGTGGTGAACCTCGTGGTTGCGCGCATCCTCCTCGCCGCGGGGCGCGCGCACCGCTCGATCGCGCTCGAGGCCGACGCCCGTCATCTGTTCACCGACGTGTGGACCTCGGCCGGGGTGATCGCCGGCGTCGCCGCCGTCGGCGCGACCGGCTGGCTGTGGCTCGATCCGGCGCTCGCGCTCGCCGTGGCGGCGAACATTCTCTGGTCGGGGCTCAGGCTGATGCGGCGCTCGGCGCTGGGGCTGCTCGACCGCGCCCTGCCCGAGCCGGACCGGCGCGCGATCGACACGGTGCTGGATGGCTACCGGGCGCAGGGGCTCGACTTTCACGCCCTGCGCACGCGCGAGGCCGCGGGGCGCTCGTTCGTCTCGGTGCACGTGCTGGTGCCGGGGGACTGGACCGTGCAGCGCGGGCACGACGCGGTGGAGGACATCGAGGCGCGGATCCGCGCCGCCGTGCCCGCGGCGACGGTGTTCACCCACCTCGAGCCGCGCGACGATCCGGCGTCCTATCGCGACGTGAGGCTCGACCGCCGCGCCTGAGCGCTCGCGCGCGGCGCGAACGCGATGCCGCCGCCGAGGCAATAGAGCAGGAAGGCATTCCAGGCGACCAACGCCCAGCCGACGTAATCGGCGATCCGGTCCCACCACGGAGCATTGAGCGCCGCCTCGGGCAGCAGGAACGCCCAGGGCAGCGTGCAGAGGAAGAACCAGAGCGCGCTCTCGCCGGAGTCGGCCGGGTTCGTCCTGAAAGCGTGGAAGTGCAGCGCGAACAGCGCGCCGGCGATGCACACGAAGGCGATTGCCAAGGCGAGGCCCACCTTCGACGGGCGCAGCCGCATCGGTGCCTCAGCCGCGGACCGCGCCGCGCGCGCGCAGCTCGGCGACGAGCTTGACGGCTGCGAACGCCATCAGCGCCACCCCGACGACGATCAGGGTCCAGCCGATCTGCGGGTCGCCGAGCGCGGGCGCGAACCCGGCGGCGTTGCCGGTCAGACCCAGCACGCCGGCGATGAGCAGCACCCCGCCGATGCAGTCCACGACCAGCCAGCGCGGCGATACGGCGAGACGGCGCTCGGGACCGCGGCTCAAGTGCGCTCCACGTCCGGATCCGCTCCGGGAAGTGCTCACGCTATCACGCAAAGCCCCTGCGGCAGAATGGCAACTAGTTGGGAATGCGAACCTTTCCCTAGGGGCAGGCCAGTAGTAGACTTGGCGCGCATTTTTTCGACGCGCCGCGGTGCCGCTGGCGCGTCGATACCGAGCGCCGCAGCGGGAGGCCGCCACGCGGCGCGCGCCGGCTGGGGAGGTGGAGTGAAAGCGACGGACATCGGCAACCCCGATTACTTCCACAAGGTCGTCGACTGCCAGTGGGCCTGCCCGGCCCATACCCCCGTTCCCGAATACATCCGGCTGATCGCCGCGGGCCGCTACGGCGACGCGTACCTGGTCAACTGGAAGTCGAACGTGTTCCCCGGCATTCTCGGGCGCACGTGCGACCGCCCCTGCGAGCCCGCCTGCCGCCGCGGCCGCGTGGAGGACGGCGAGTCCAAGGAGCCGGTCGCGATCTGTCGCCTGAAGCGCGTTGCGGCGGATCAGAAAGAGGACATCCGTCCGCGCCTCCCGAAACCCGCCGCGCAGAAGAACGGCAAGCGCGTCGCCTGCGTCGGCGCCGGCCCCGCCTCGCTCACGGTTGCGCGCGACCTCGCGCCGCTCGGCTACGAAGTCGTGGTGTTCGACGGCGACCACCGCGCGGGCGGGATGATCCGCAGCCAGATCCCGAAGTTCCGCCTCCCCGAGGAAGTGATCGACGAGGAGGTCGGCTACGTGCTCGACCTCGGCGTCGAGTTCCGCAGCGGAAGCTACGTCGGATCGATGAAGGCGCTGCTCGCCGAAGGCTGGGACGCGGTGTTCGTCGGCTGCGGCGCGCCGCGCGGCCGCGACCTCGAGATCCCGGGACGCAAGGAGGCCGCCGCCCACATCCACATCGGCATCGACTGGCTCTCCAGCGTCTCGTTCGGCCACATCGACAAGATCGCCAAGCGCGTCATCGTGCTGGGCGGCGGCAACACCGCGATGGACTGCTGCCGCTCGGCGAAGCGCCTCGGCGGCGAGGACGTAAAGGTGATCGTGCGCTCGGGCTTCGAGGAGATGAAGGCGAGCCCGTGGGAGAAGGAGGACGCGATGCACGAGGGCATCCCGATCCTCAACTTCCTCGTCCCGAAGGCGTTCCTGCACGACGACGGGAAGCTGACCGGCATGACCTTCGAGAAGGTCCAGGCGGTGTACGACGCCAAGGGCCGCCGCAACCTCATCCCGACCGGCGAGCCGGACCAGACGTTCGAGTGCGACGCGGTGCTGGTCGCGGTCGGCCAGGAGAACGCCTTCCCCTGGATCGAGCGCGAGGTCGGCATCGAGTTCGACAAGTGGGGCATGCCGAAGCTCGACGCCACGACACTGCAGTCGACGCTGCCGCACGTCCTCTTCGGCGGCGACGCGGCGCTCGGACCGAAGAACATCATCTGGGCGGTCGCGCACGGCCACGACGCCGCGATCTCGATCGACCGGCACTGCCACGGCGAGGACGTCGCGGTGCGCCCGCCGCCGCTGGTGACCCTCATCTCGCAGAAGATGGGCATCCACGAGTGGAGCTACGACAATGACATCGCGCTCGACCGGCGCTACAAGGTGCCGTGGCGGGACGTCAATCAGACGCTCAAGAACATCAAGGTCGAAGTCGAGATGGGCTTCGACGCCAAGACCGCGTTCAAGGAGGCGCAGCGCTGCCTGAACTGCGACGTGCAGACGGTCTTCACGTCCAAGCTATGCATCGAGTGCGACGCCTGCGTCGACATCTGCCCGATGGACTGCATCACCTTCACCGCGGACGGCGACGAGCCGGATCTGCGCGGACGGCTGCGCGCCCCGGCGACCGACCTGACGCAGGATCTCTACGTCGCCAGCGGGCTCAAGACTGGCCGGGTCATGGTGAAGGACGAGGACGTCTGCCTGCACTGCGGCCTGTGCGCGGAGCGCTGCCCGACCGGCGCATGGGACATGCAGAAGTTCCTGCTCGATCTCACCCCCGCCGGCCACGGCTGCCGGGACCGGCGACCGCCGGTACGCAAGGTGGCCTGAGGCCGGCGACGGCGGGCCGGATGAGGAGCAACCGATGAACGCACCGATCTCCGCGAGCAGGATCGCCCCGGTCGCCGGCACCGGCATCGACCCCGACGAGCGGGAACTGCGCGTTCAGCTCGCGGCGGCCTACCGGATCGCCGACCACCTCGGCTGGTCGGAGCTGATCTATACGCACATCTCCCTGCGCGTGCCCGGACCCGAGCACCTCTTCCTGATCAATCCGTACGGCCTGCGGTTCGACGAGGTCACCGCTTCGAACCTCGTCAAGATCGACGCCGACGGCCGGACCATCGGCGCGGGCGCATACAAGGCGAACGAGGCCGGCTTCGTGATCCACAGCGCCGTGCACCTGGCACGCGCGGACGCTCAGTGCGTCTTTCACACGCACACGCTGGCGGGGATGGCGGTGTCGGCGCAGGCGGGCGGGCTGCTGCCGATCCACATGTACTCGCACAACTTCTACGGCCGCGTCGCCTACCACGACTTCGAAGGCCCGAGCATGAACCTCGGCGAGCGCGAGCGGCTGGTGGCGAGCCTCGGCACCCAGCCGGCGCTGATCCTGCGCAACCACGGCCTGCTCACGGTCGGCCGCACCGTCGCGGAGGCGTTCATCCGCATGTGGCGGCTCGAACGCGCGTGCCAAGTTCAGATCGCCGCGCAGGCGGGTGGACATCTCCACGTGCCGAGCCGGGAGGTCTGCGAGCAGTCGGCGGCGATGGGCGACGACTTCCTCACCGACCGCGGCGCGCAGCCGCTCGGGCAGCTCGAGTTCGACGCGCTCGCGCGGGTGATCGACCGGAAAGATCCGTCCTACAGAGACTGAAAACCTGACACCGGGGAGTTAATGGCAACACCTATCGAGGCGGTCAACGACTTCGTCGTCAAGTTCGCCAACATCAACGGCTCGGGCTCGGCCTCGGCGAACACGCTGTTCGCGAAGTCGATCATGCGCATGGGCGTGCCGGTCAGCCCGCGTAACATCTTCCCCTCCAACATTCAGGGTTTGCCGACCTGGTACGAGGTGCGCGTCTCGGAGCGCGGCTACGTCGGGCGCCGCGGCGGCGTCGACCTGATGGTCGCGATGAACCCGCAGACCTGGGACAAAGACCTCGCCGAGATCGAGCCGGGCGGCTACCTCTTCTACGATTCGACCAAGCCGCTGCCGCGAGCGAAGTTCCGCGACGACATCACCGTCATCGGGATCCCGCTCACGGCGATCTGCAATGACGCCTATACCGATGCGCGGCAGCGGCAGCTCTTCAAGAACATCATCTATGTGGGCGCGCTGTCGGCGCTGCTCGACATCGACGCGGACGAAGTCGCGGAGCTGATCGGCGAGCAATACAAGGGCAAGGAGGCGCTGCTCAAGCCCAACGTGCACGCCCTGCAAATGGGGCGCGACTACGCACGCGCCAACCTGAAGTGCCCGATCGGCCTGCGCGTGAAGCGCGCCGATGCGGTGGGCAAGAAGGTCTTCATCGAGGGCAACAACGCGACGGCGCTCGGGTGCGTATACGGCGGCGCCACGGTCGCAGCGTGGTATCCGATCACGCCTTCATCGTCGGTCGCGGAAGCGTTCACACGCCACTGCAAGCGGTTCCGGCACGATCCCGACACCGGCAAGGCACGCTACGCGATCGTGCAAGCCGAGGACGAACTTGCCTCGATCGGCATAGTGATCGGCGCGGGCTGGAACGGCGCGCGCGCCTTCACCTGCACCTCCGGCCCCGGGATTTCGCTGATGCAGGAATTCATCGGCCTCGCATATTTCGCGGAGATCCCGGCGGTGATCGTCGACGTGCAGCGCGGCGGGCCGTCGACCGGCATGCCGACGCGCACGCAGCAGTCCGACGTCCTGATCTGCGCCTACGCGTCGCACGGCGACACCAAGCATCCCCTGCTCTTCCCGGAGGATCCGAAGGAAGCGTTCGAGATGTCGGCGCAGGCCTTCGACCTTGCCGACCGGCTCCAGACGCCGGTCTTCGTGCTGACCGATCTCGACATCGGCATGAACGAGCACCTGTGCGAGCCGCTCGCCTGGGACGACGCGAAGCGCTACGACCGCGGCAAGGTGATGTCGCGCGAGGAGCTCGAGGCGGGCAAGGAATTCGGCCGCTACCTCGACGTCGACGGCGACGGCATCCCGTACCGCACCTACCCCGGCACGCACCCCACGCGCGGCGCCTTCTTCACCCGCGGCACGACCAAGGACCGGTACGCGCGCTACAGCGAGACCGGGCCCGACTACGTCGACAACATGCAGCGGCTGCTGCGCAAGTTCGAGACCGCCAAGTCGCTGGTGCCCAAACCGGAACTCACCGCGGCGGAGTACCCGGCACGGTTCGGCGCGATCTACTATGGCTCGACGAGCTTTGCGATGCAGGAAGCGCTCGGCAGTCTCGCGGCGCAAGGAATTTACGTCAATGCGCTGCGCGTCCGGGCGTTCCCCTTCCAGGACGAGATCGCCGAGTTCGTCGCCTCGCACAACAAGGTGTTCGTGGTGGAACAGAACCGCGACGCGCAGCTGAAGACGCTGCTCGTGAACGACGCGGGGGTGAACCCCGCCAGCCTCGTCCCCATCCTGCACTACGACGGCACGCCGATCACCGCGCGGTTCATCGCCGATGCGGTCGCCGCGCAAGTGCGCAAGCTCAACGTGCGGCCGATCCAGGGCGGGAAGGCAGCTTGACCCATGACCTACCTCGCCAAGCCCAAGCTCCACCACCCCACGCTGCCGAAGAACAAGCTCGGCTTCACGCGCCGCGACTACGAGGGCACGATCTCGACGCTGTGCGCCGGCTGCGGCCACGACTCGATCAGCGCGGCGCTGATCCAGGCGTGCTTCGAGCTCGACATCGAGCCGCACAGGGTCGCGAAGCTCTCCGGGATCGGGTGCTCGTCGAAGACCCCGACCTATTTCCTCGGCAACTCGCACGGCTTCAACAGCGTGCACGGCCGGATGCCCTCGGTGCTCACCGGCGCGAATCTCGCCAACCGCGAGCTCATCTACCTGGGCGTGTCCGGCGACGGCGACTCGGCCTCGATCGGCCTGGGCCAGTTTGCGCACTGCATGCGCCGCGGCGTTAACATGGTCTACATCGTCGAGAACAACGGCGTGTACGGCCTCACGAAGGGGCAGTTCTCCGCCACCGCCGACCGCGGCTCGAAGAGCAAGCGCGGCGCGGTCAACACCGATGCGGCGATCGACATGGTGCAGCTCGCGCTGCAGCTCGGCGCGACGTTCGTGGCGCGCAGCTTCTCGGGCGACAAGGACCAGCTCGTCCCGCTCATCATGGCGGCGATCGAGCACCGCGGCGCCGCCTTCATCGACGTGATCAGCCCGTGCGTGGCGTTCAACAACCACGCCGGCTCGACCAAGAGCTACGACTACGTGCGCGAGCACAACGAGGCGGTCAACCGCCTGGACGTGATGATGCCGCGCGAGGCGATCGTCGCGGACTACGAGCCCGGCTCGGTGAGCGCGGTCACCATGCACGACGGCACCACCATGCTGCTGCACAAGATCGCCGACGACTACGATTCCGGCGACCGCATCAAGGCGATGAACTATCTCGCCGAGCGGCAGGCGCAGGGGCAGGTCGTGACCGGGCTGCTCTACGTCGACCGCGAGCCCGAGGACCTGCACGCGAGCCTGAACACGGTGCCGGCCGCGCTGAACCGGCTCGGCGAGCTCGAGCTCTGCCCCGGCTCGGCCGCGCTCGAGAAGTTCAACGCGTCCCTGCGCTGAGTTCCCCGGGCGGCGGGCGGCCGCACCCTTCATGCCCAGCAAAGCCCCACCGTCTCAGCGCCGGTCGCCGCCCCGGGCAGCGGCACCGCCTCTCTCGGGGCTGACCGCCTCCATCGTCGCCACGCTGAAGGAGCGGATCATCGCCTGGGAGTATCCGCCCGAGCACCGCCTGACCGAGGAGGCCCTCTGCGCCGAGTTCGGCGTCAGCCGGAGCCCGGTGCGCGAGGCGCTCCGCGCGCTGGTCACCGGCGGGTTCGTCGCGAAGCTCGCCAATCGCGGCTACGCGGTCCGCCAGCTCGACCTGCGGGAGATCGAGGAGCTCTACGACCTGCGCAAGGCCCTCGAGCTCTACGTCGTCGAGCAGCTCGCGCGCAACGGCGGGGCACGTCCCGAGGTGGCCGCACTCCACCAGAGCTGGGGAAAGATTCTCGCCGGACCGAAGCGCAAGGGCGAAGAGCTCGCCGCGCTGGACACGACGTTCCACGAGACCCTCGCCGCGGCGGCGGGCAACAGCATGCTGGTCGATCAGCTGCGGGCGATCAACGAGCGGCTGTTCATCTTCCGCATGCTCGATTTCGGCCAGCCGGATCGCCAGCAGACCACCTGCCGTCAGCATATGAAAGTCATCGAGCGCATCCTGGCGGGCGATGCGCCGGGCGCACGCGCGGCGATGGAGCGCAACATCGAGGACGGTCGCGCGAACGTCGACACGTCGATCAAGGAGGCGCTCGCGCGGGCGTTCGCGGTCGCGCGGCCACGCGCCGCCACCGGGGCGGGTGCGCCCCCCCGGCGCACCCGCCCCGCCTGACGCGCCCCCCTCCGGTCTACTTCTGGTCGGTCTTCGGCATGACGATGTTGAGGAACATCGCCAGCAGGATCCCCATCACGATGCCGTCGGTCACCAGGATCTTCAGCGCCTGCGGGATCGCGTCGAACGCGCCCGGCGGCGCGGCCTGGATGCCGAGGCCGACCGCCAGCGACGCCGCCACGATGATCGCGTCGCGGCGCGCACGCATGTTGCTGCCGATGATGTCGATGCCGACCGAGGCCACCATTCCGAACATGAAGAGCAGCACGCCGCCGAGGACCGCGGCCGGCATGAGGGCGATGATCGCGCCGACCTTCGGCACCATCGCCATCACGACGAGGAACAGACCGCCCGCCGCGACCACGAACCGGCTGCCCACGCCGGTGAGCGAGATCACCCCGATGTTCTGCGAGTAGGACGTGAGCGCCATCCCGCCGAACAGCGCAGAGACCGCCGACCCGATGCCGTCGTTCGATACCGCGCCGCGGATGCGCCAGCTCTCGGCGGGCACCCCGGTGATGCGGCAGACCGCGAGCGTGTGCCCGGTGGTCTCCACCGCCGTGGCGAAGAAGCACACGATCACCGCGATCAGGCCCACGAGCGGGGGCCACGCCAGGCCGCCGTACGGGAACGGCTGCGGGACCGCGAGCCAGCTCGCATCGGCCACCGACTGGAAATTGAGGAGCCCGAGCGCCGCGGAGATGAAGTATCCGATCACCATGGTGATGAAGAGCGACAGCGCGCGCACGAAGCCGGTCGCGAACCGGCTGATCACCAGGATGAGGACGATCATCAGCGCGGCGAGCCCGAGCGTGAGCGGCTTGCCGAACGCAGGCGTGTTGGCGCCGGTCGCGACGCTGATGCCGATCTTCATCAGCCCGGTGCCAATGAGGACGATCGTGGTGCCGGTCACGATAGGCGGAAAGAACCGGTGCAACCTCCCGATCAACGGGCTCCACGCGAACTGCACCAGGCCGCCGATGATCAGTGCGGTCATCGCGGCGGCCAGACCGGCCTCCTTGGAGATCGCGACCATGGGTCCGATGAAGATGTAGAACACGCCCATCACAATCGGCAGCCGCGGCCCGATGAAGCTCACGCCGAGCGCCGAGACCATCGTGGCGAGCCCGCAGCCGATCATCGTGCCGGTCACCATCACGATGCGGGTCTCGGCCGGCAGCTCGAGCAGCCGGGCGACGATCAGCGGCCCGCCGACCATCGCGGTGAACATCACCAGCACATGCTGGATCCCGAACAGCGCAGTCTTGACCGGCCCCGGGTAGTCGTTGAGCTGCAGCTCGAGCTTGGTGAATCCGCGATCGTCCGGCGCGCCGGGCGCCGGATGATCGTGTGCTGCCACGGTGTTGCTCATGGTCTCCCCTCCTGGTTATTGCCGAGCAACGCGCTCAGCTCTTCTTCTGATCGACGTAACTGCGCCAGCTGCCGAGCGCCGAGATGTCCTGGGCGCCGGCGGCGGCATAGGCCTCGCAGAGGAACCCGCGCACCTGCTCGCCGTCCTCGAGCTCGACCGTGCCGATCCCGAGCGGCGGCGGAATGCCGTCGACGAAGCTCCCGACCGTCTCGGTCGGGAGCGCCCACACCTCGACGTCGATCGCATGGCCGCCCGCATCGGCGCGCAGGAGGCCCGGCCGGGGTGGCGCGAAGGCGTTCAAGGCGAACAGCCGATAGCGCGCGGCGGTCCGGCACCGCCGCACGAGGCGCCCGCCGCGTTCGGTGAGCTGATGGTTCAGGGGCAGGCCAGACATGTGCGCGCCGCACACGGCGAGCCGCACGACGGGCAGCGTGAGGCGCTCCCGTGCCGCGGGAGGCGGTGCCGCCGGAAGCGCGGCGCGAGTCGCGCCGAGGCGCTGCACGAACCGGCCGTGGACCGCCGCGCCGAGGGCGCACAGCGCCCGGTCGGTGAAGGCCGGCGCCGCGAGCGTGATCCCGAACGGCAATCCGTCCGCCTGGAACCCTGCCGGCACGGCAATGGCCGCCAGGTCGAGCAGGTTCATGAAGTTGGTGTAGTAACCGAGGTTGGTGTTGAGGCTGATGGGATTCGCGTTCACCTCGTCGATCGTGTACGTCGTGCCGGCGGTCGGCGTGACCAGCACGTCGATCGACTGCCAGACGGGCTCGACCTGCCGGCGCAGCGCCTGGAGGCGATACTCCGCGGCGAAGTAGTCGGCGGCGGCGAACTTCGCTGCGCTCCCGATGATGTCCCGCGTGACCGGAAAGAGTGCTTCCGGCCGGCGGTCGAAGAACTCGCGGATGGCGACGTAGCGCTCGGCGACCCACGGCCCGCCGTAGAGCAGGCGCGCCGTTTCGAGGAACGGCGCGAAGTCGATCTCGACCTGCGCGGCACCCTGGCCGACCAGTTCGGCCACCACCGCGCGGAACAGCCGCTCGGCCTCTCGATTGCCGAAGAATTCGAGTTGCGCCTCGCGCGGGACGCCGATGCGGCACCCGGCGGGCGATGCGGGGACCGGACGCCCCACCCCCGGGCGCCGCGCGAAGGGATCCGCGGGATCGAATCCGGCGGCGACCTCGAACACGGCCTCGGTATCGGCTGCGGTCAGGGCGAAGATCGACACGCAGTCGAGCGAGCGGCACGCCGGTACGACACCGCGCGCGCTGAGCAGGCCGCGCGTTGGCTTGAGCCCCACGATGTTGTTGAACGCCGCGGGCACGCGTCCGGACCCCGCGGTGTCGGTGCCGAGCGCAAAGCTGGCGAGGCCGGCCGCGACGGCGACCGCCGACCCGGAGCTCGAGCCGCCGGAGATGTAGCGTGCGTCGAACGCGCTCGCGCACGCGCCGTACGGCGAACGCGTGCCGACCAGCCCGGTGGCGAACTGGTCGAGGTTCGTCTTGCCGATCAGGATCGCGCCGGCATCGAGCAGGCGCTGGACGACCGGCGCGGACTCCGACGGCGTGTACGCGAAATCGGGGCACCCGGCGGTGGTCGGCTCGCCGGCGCAGTCGATGTTGTCCTTGATGGCGAAGGGGACGCCATAGAGCGGGAGCCCGGCGGGCCCGAGGCGCTCGAGCGCCGCCGCGCGCGCCTGCAGCGCGCCGCGCGGAGTGAGCCGGATCCAGACTTTGTCGTCGCCGCGCGCCGCGATCCGGTCGAGCACCCCGGCGACGACGTCGCGCGGACGCGCGCTGCCGTCGCGCAGCCGCGTCCTCAGCGTCTGCAGATCGAGACTGTCGTCCGCGCCGAGCATCCCTGTCTCCTCCGCCGACAATCTTGCATACAACGTTGACTTACACTAGCATCGTTCCGGTACCCGGGCAAGCCGCCAGTCGCGGCGCAGACAGACGAGGACGAAGGGCGATGCCGCACGCGACGCGAGTGGTCCGCAACCTCTACCGCGACTCGGTCTCGCTCATGCAGCTCGCGGACGCCGTGTCGAAGCTCTCCGGCGTCGAGCGCGCCTCGGTGCTGATGGCGTCCGAAGCGAACCTGGGCCTGATGCGCGACGCCGGGCTCGTGACGGGCGCGGTGGATGCCGGGCCGAACGACCTTCTGATCGCCGTACGGGCGAAGACCGATGCTGCGCTCGCCGCCGCGCTCGCGCATGCCGAGCGCGCACTCAAGGAAGAACCGCGCGCGGCCGTGGGCGGCGGCCCGGCGGCGCTTCTGCCGCGCTCGATCGAGATGGCGCTCGCCGTCGCGCCGGGCGCGAATCTCGCGCTGATCTCCACCCCGGGCGAGTACGCCGCCGCCGAGGCGATGAAAGCGCTGCGGCTCGGGCTGCACGTCATGCTCTTCAGCGATAACGTGGCGCTCGAGGACGAGGTCACCCTCAAGGCGTTCGCCCGCGACCAGGGCCTGCTCGTGATGGGGCCCGACTGCGGCACCGCGATTCTCAACCGCGTCCCGCTCGCGTTCGCAAACGTCGTCCGGCGCGGCCCGATCGGCCTGGTCGGCGCTTCCGGCACCGGGCTGCAGCAGATCAGCACGCTCGTCGACCGGCTCGGGCTGGGCGTATCTCAGGCGATCGGCACCGGAAGCCACGACCTGCATGAAGCGATTGGCGGCGTCACGATGCTGCAGGGCATCGCGGCGCTCGCGGCGGACCGGGCGACGAAGGTGCTCGTGCTCGTCTCCAAACCCCCCGCACCGCGCGTGGCCGAGAAAGTGCTCGCCGCCGCCGGCCGTGCCGGCAAGCCGGTGGTCGTCTGCTTCGTCGGCGCGGATCCGAAATCGATCAAGGCCCGCAACCTTCACACCGCGCACACGCTGGAGGACGCAGCGCGCGCGGCGGTGGCGCTCGCGCGCGGCAGGAAACCCTCCGCACGCGGAGCGGCGGCACCGCCCGCGCCGCGCATCAAGCTCGGCGCCGGCCAGCGCTACGTGCGCGGCCTCTACAGCGGCGGGACATTCTGCTACGAGGCCAGCTTGTTGCTGGGCGACGCCTTCGGCCGGGTCTGGTCAAACGCACCGGTCGACGCGGCTAGCCGCATCGACGACGTATGGCACAGCCGCGAGCACACCGTGATCGACCTCGGCGACGACGTGTTCACGCGCGGCCGCCCGCACCCGATGATCGACCATCGGCTGCGGAACGAACGGATGGTGCAAGAGGCCGCCGACCCGGCGGTCGCGGTGATCCTCTTCGACGTCGTGCTCGGCCACGGCGCCCATCCCGACCCGGCGGCGGCGATGGCGCCGGCGATCGCGGCGGCCCGGGCGCGCGCGGCGAAAGGCAAGCGCCGGATCGCCTTCGTCGGCTTCGTCTGCGGGACGGCCGGCGACCCGCAGAGCCTTTCCCGGCAGGAAGCCGCGCTCGAGAAGGCCGGCGTGCTGCTCGCGGCGAGCAATGCCGCGGCGGTGCGGCTCGCGGCCCGGATCGCCGGCACGAGGAGACCGCGATGAAGCCGCTCATCGGCGCAGAGATGCACGTCATCAATGTCGGTGTCGCATCGTTCGCGGCCGCGGTCGCGAGCGCCGGGGCAAAGACGACGCAGGTCGAGTGGGCGCCACCGGGTCAGGGCGATCGGGCGGCGGCGACCGCGATCGCGCAGCTGATGCGACACCCGACGGTGGAGGCCGCGAACCAGAAAGCATTCGACGCCTACGCGGCGGCACAGCCGGTGCTCGAAGGCATCGGCGTCGCCCGTGAGGCGCTCCCCGGCATGGGCGAGCGGACGATCCTGCATGCGGGTCCGCCGATCGAGTGGGCGCGCATGTGTGGGCCGATGCAGGGCGCGATCGTGGGCGCGTGTCTCCTCGAAGGGTGGGCGGCGGATGCCGACGCGGCCAGCCGGCTGGCGGCAAGCGGCGAGATCCGGTTCGCGCCCTGCCATCACCACGACGCGGTCGGCCCGATGGCCGGGATCATCAGCCCGTCGATGCCGGTCTGGATCGTGCGCAACACCGCCGGCGGAAACCGCGCCTTCTGCACCCTGAACGAAGGTCTCGGCAAGGTCCTGCGCTTCGGCGCCAACAGCGCCGAAGTGCTCACGCGGTTGAGCTGGATGCGCGAAACGCTCGCCCCGACGCTCGCCGCTGGGCTGAAGGTGCTCGGGGCCGTGGAGTTGAAGCCCATCATGGCGCAGGCGCTGCACATGGGCGACGAGGTGCACAACCGCAACGCGGCCGCGTCCGGGCTGCTGCTCAAGCGGCTGGCGCCGGCCCTCGCGCGCTCCGGCGCGCCGGCGGCGGACATCGCAGCGGTGCTCGAGTTCGTCGCCGGCAACGATCACTTCTTCCTCAACCTCTCGATGGCCGCGTGCAAGGCGATGCTCGACGCCGCGCGTGGCATCCCCGGCGCGAGCATGCTGACGGCGATGTGCCGCAACGGCGTCGAGTTCGGCATCCGCATGAGCGGCACCGGTGACGCCTGGTTCACCGCGCCGGCGCCCGTCGTCGACGGGCTGTACTTCCCCGGCTATTCGAAGGCCGACGCCGCGGGCGACCTCGGCGACAGTGCGATCACCGAGACCGCCGGGGTCGGCGGCTTCGCGATGGCCGCCGCACCAGCGATCGTGAAATTCGTCGGCGGCACGCCCGACGATGCAATCGCGAACACGCTCGCGATGCGCCACATCACCCTCGGGCGGAACGGCGCGTTCACCCTGCCCGCGCTCAACTTCGCCGGCACGCCGGCCGGAATCGACGCGCGCAAGGTCGTCGACACGGGCATCCTGCCGGTCATCAACACCGGCATCGCGCATCGCGACGCCGGCGTCGGGCAGATCGGCGCCGGCGTCACGCACGCCCCGATGGCCTGTTTCCGCCAGGCGGTCTTGGCACTAGCACGCTCGGTCGAGCCCGGAGGGCGTCGTTCATGACCCCGAACGGCAAGCTCGCAGTCGTGGCAGTGGGCGGCAACTCGCTGATCATCGACAAGGATCATCAGTCCATCCCCGACCAGTACAACGCCGCCGCGATGACGGCGCGCTCCATCGCCGACATGGTGCAAGCGGGCTGGAACATCGTGCTGACGCACGGCAACGGCCCGCAGATCGGCTTCATCCTGCGGCGCTCCGAGCTGTCGATCCACGAGGTCTCGCCGGTGCCGATGGACTACGCGGGCGCGGACCTGCAGGGCGCGATCGGCTATATGTTCGATCGCGCGCTGCGCAACGAATTCCGCCGGCGCGGCATCGCACGCCGGCCGCTCGCGGTCGTCACGCAGACGCTCGTCGACCGCAACGATCCGGCGTTCGCAAACCCGACCAAGCCGATCGGCTCGCATTTCGATGAGGCCACCGCACGCCGCATCGCGGCCCAGCAGGGCTGGACGGTCCGCGAGGATGCGGGGCGCGGCTGGCGGCGCGTGGTGCCGTCGCCGCGGCCGCAGCGCATCGTCGAGCTCGACGAGATCTGTTTCCTCGCCCGCGCCGGCTATCTCGTCATTGCGTGCGGCGGCGGCGGCATCCCGGTGATCGAGGACGAGCGCGGCGATTTAGTAGGCGTCGAGGCGGTGATCGACAAGGACCTCGCGTCGAGCCTGCTCGCGCGGGACCTCGGCGCGGACCTGCTCCTGGTATCCACCGGCGTCGAGAAGGTGGCGATCCACTTCAACACGCCGCAGCAGCGCTGGCTCGATCGCATTACTCTCGACGACGCGCGCCGCCTGTATGCGGAGAACCATTTTGATCCCGGGAGCATGGGGCCGAAGGTCTGCGCGCTGATCGAATTCCTCGAAGGCGGCGGCGCCGAAGGCCTCGTGACGAATCCGCAGAACCTCGGGCGCGCACTCGCCGGCGACACCGGCACCCGGATCGTTCGTCACTGATCGCCCGGGTTCCGTCGCCGCGGTGGGCCGTGAGAGAATCGCGGCCACGTTACGCACGCCCGCCGCAATGTCCGTCGTCGCTCCCCTCGCCCGTCCCGCCGTCCGGTCGCTCCGCGCCTCGAAGATCCGCGAGGTGGCGAACGCCGCGATGGGCGACCCGTCGGTGCTGCCGTTCTGGTTCGGCGAGCCCGACGAGGTCACCCCCGAGTTCATCCGCACGGCCGCGATCGATGCGCTGAACGCCGGCGACACCTTCTATACGCACAACCTCGGCATTCCGCCGCTGCGCGAAGCGCTCGCAGCATACGTGTCACGGCTGCACCTGCCGACCGACGCCGGACGCATCGCGGTCACCAATTCGGGCATGTCGGCGCTGATGCTCGCGACGCAAGCGCTCGTCGGCCCGGGCGATCGCGTGGTGGCGGTCACGCCGCTCTGGCCGAACCTCGTCGAGATCCCGAAGATCCTCGGCGCAGCCGTCGAGTGCGTGCGCCTCGACTTCGGCGCGCACGGCTGGACGCTGGATGTCGATCGCCTCCTCGCGGCCCTGACGCCGGGTACGCGCGCGGTCTACATCAACTCGCCCAACAACCCGACCGGGTGGACCATCGACCGCGCGGCGCAACGTGCGGTACTCGACCACTGTCGCCGGCACGGCATCTGGATCGTCGCCGACGACGCGTACGAGCGGTTGTACTTCCATGACGGCACCGCACCGTCGTTCCTCGATCTCGCCGGGCCCGACGATCGCGTCGTCAGCACCAACACGTTCTCCAAGTCCTGGCTGATGACCGGCTGGCGGCTGGGCTGGCTGGTCGCGCCCGAGCCGCTCGTCGCCGACATCGGGAAGCTGATCGAGTACAACACCTCGTGCGCACAAGGCTTCGTCCAGCGCGCGGGCCTTGCCGCCGTGACGCAGGGCGAGCCGGTCGTCGCGCGGTTCCGCGCGCGGCTACACGGCGCGCGCGACTTCCTCGTCGCACGGCTTGACGAGCTTCCAGGCGTCGAGGTCGCACCCCCGCCCGGGGCGATGTACGCCTTCTTCCGCGTCGCCGGAATGACCGACAGCCTCTCGTTCTGCAAGCGCCTGGTGCGCGAGGCGAAGGTCGGGCTCGCGCCGGGCGTCGCGTTCGGACCCGAAGGCGAGGGCTTCGTCCGCTGGTGCTTCGCGTCGTCCGAGGAGCGGCTGGCTGAAGGCGTCGCGCGTTTCGCGCGCGCCCTCGCTGCGGTGCCGGCGTGACGATGCGCGTGGTCATCGTTCCGGTCACGCCGTTTCAGCAGAACTGCTCGCTCGCCATCTGCGACGCGACCGGCAAGGCGGCATTGATCGATCCGGGCGGCGACGTCGAGGTGCTGCTCGCGGAGGCTCGGAAGCAGGGGGTGACGCTCGAGAAAATCCTGCTCACGCACGGGCACATCGACCACTGCGGCGGCACGGCGGAATTGCAGAAACGCCTCGGGCTGCCGGTGGAGGGCCCGCACGCCGAGGACCGCTTCTGGATCGACCAGCTGCCAACGCAAAGCCGCATGTTCGGCTTTCCGCCGCTCGAGTCGTTCACCCCCGATCGGTGGCTCGTCGGGGGCGACACGGTCCGCTTCGGGAACCTCGAGATGGAGGTGCGCTTCTGCCCGGGGCACACGCCCGGGCACGTCGTGTTCTTCCATCGCGGCGAGCGCGTCGCGTTCGTGGGCGACGTGCTGTTCCAGGGCTCGATCGGCCGCACCGACTTCCCGCGCGGCGACTTCGACACGCTCGTCCGGTCAATCACGACGGAGCTCTGGCCCCTTGGCGACGACGTCACCTTCGTGCCCGGTCACGGACCGCTCTCCACCTTCGGCGCCGAGCGCCGCAACAACCCCCTTGTCGGCGATCGCGTCCTCGGCCGGTTGTAAACGGATTCGACACGCGCCGGCCATCGACGCCCCATCGAACCTCGGGCCACCCCGGGATAGGTAGAACTTCACACCCGCGACCGCGTCGCGGGGGCTTTGGGCGTGCGCCTGCGGCAAAGTACCGCTGGAAGCCGCCGCGCCCGGGGGGAGGCCACGGGCAGCGACGGACCGAAAGAGCGATGCGCGAGATACCGGTGTTCATCGTCTATCCGGGGCCAGTCTTCGGGTGGGCCGTAGCGTGCAGGGGCGGCACGCAGAGCCACTTCTTCTCCGACAAGAAGGTCGCGATCACTTACGCCCGGAGCTGGGCCGAGGCGAACCGGCCGGCGCGGGTCCGGGTGGAAAGCAAGGAAGGCAAGGTCGAGGCGGAGTGGCTGTACGAGCCGTTCCGCAAGGACCGGCACTGACTCGCTGTCCGGTGCTGCATGAGGGGCGGCGCAGGTTGAGGTAATCTCGCCGGCCAGTCGCATTTAAAGCTCACTGCCATGCCCCGCGACACCCCCGGCGGCGGCGCCCGCAACGTCCTCGGCGGGCCGCTCGCGACCTGCTGTACCGCCCCGCTGACCGGCTTCTATCGGGACGGCAGCTGCCACACCGGACCGCAGGACGTCGGCACCCACGTGGTGTGCGCACAGGTCTCGCGAGAGTTCCTCGATTTCAGCGTTGCGCGCGGCAACGACCTCGTCACGCCCGTCCCGCAGTTCCACTTCCCCGGTCTCAAACCGGGTGACAAGTGGTGCCTGTGCGCGCTGCGCTGGAAGGAGGCTTTCGACGCCGGCGTGGCCCCGCCGGTGGTGCTCGCCGCCACGCACGAGAAAGCGCTTGAGTTCGTGTCGCTCGAGGCGCTCAAGCGGCACGCAGTCGATCTGCACTAAAGCTGAGCGATCACTTCGCTAGGAACCGCGCGACGGCGTCCTCGTTCCAGCGCATGCCGTTGCCAGGCCGCTCCGGGACGATTGCGTTGCCGTCGCGGATCTCGAGTGGCTCGGCAAGAATGCCGCTTGCCCAGTCCATGTACTCGAGCCAGTGCGCGGTTGGCGTGACACACATCAGGTGCGCCGACACCTCGGCGAAGAGATGCGTCGAGATCGGCAGCCCGATCGGCTCCGCCAGCGCCGCCGCGCGCAGCCAGCCGCTCACGCCGCCGATCTTCGCGAGGTCGGGCATGAAGTAGTCGCACGCGCGCGCGTCGAGCGCCTTCTGCATGTCGTGCGGCCCCCAGCAGTTCTCGCCGATCTGGAGCGGCGTCGCGGCCGCCGCGGCCACACGCGCGCAACCCGCATAGTCGTCGAAGCGCACCGGCTCCTCGATCCACGCGAGACCCTCGCCGTCGAGCACGCGGGCGCGCTGCTCCGCCTCCGGTGGCAGCAGCGCCTGGTTGTAGTCGGACATCAGTGCGATCGACGGGCCGATCGCGCGCCGGACCGCGCGCACTGCCGCGACGTCGTCGTTCGCGGTTGGGTAGCCGAGGCGGACCTTCATGGCCTTGAACCCGCCTTCGAGAAGCTCGATTGCCTGCGCCGCGAGGCGGTCGGGCGCCATGATGCCGAGGCCGTTCGAGTTGTACGCGGGAACCGGCCGCGGGACGCCGCCCAGTAACCGCGCGAGCGGCAACCCCACCGCCTTCGCCGCGGCGTCCCAGCACGCCGTGTCGATGCCCGATAGCGCGAGCATCGCCATCCCCTGCACCCCAACGAGGGTCATGCGCTTGCGCAGCTTCTGCTCGATCGCGAACGGGGCGACCGGGTCGCCCGAGATGAACTCGCCGAGCCCCTCGATGACCGCCGCGAGCGGCTTGATCGCGTATCCCGCCGGGGTGAAGACATAGCCGACGCCGGTGACGCCCCGATCGGTCTCGAGGTCGATCAGCACGAGCGGCGCATGAGTCACCGCCCCGGTGGCGGTCGCGAGCGGCCGCTTGATCGGAACGTTGACGGCGCGCGCACGGAGCGCGCGGATGACGGGCGTCTCGGACATCGGGATCCTCCGTTGTGCGGCGCGAGTCAGGGCGCGCTTGCGACGAGCGCCGCGAGCTCGCGGTCGAAGCGCTCCGCGGCCTCGCGGAACGGGGTGTGGCCGACACCGGCGTAGAGCGACAGCTGCGCACCCGGAATGCGGGTCGCGGTCGAGCGCGCCGTCTCGGGCGCGATCACCTTGTCCTCCGCGCCGTGCGTCACGAGCACCGGGATGTCGAGCGCGGCGAACGCCGGGTCGAAGTCGAACGTCCGTCCCGACATCGCCGCGCGGACGTGCGGCGGCACGATCATGTTGTACGCGATGATCGTTTCCAGCTCATCGCGCGACGGGAGCTGCGCGAAGCAGCCATAGACGAAGGACCTGGTCGCCGCGATGCGCGCCGCGAGATCGGTGGAAACGAGGTCCGCCGCATGGGTGCGCAGCACCGGTCCGAACGGGTCCAACCCGGGCAGCGTGGTTGCTTCAACGAAGTTGATCGCCGCAAGTCCGGTGTGGCCATGGCGCACGAGGTACTCGCCGAGAATGGTCCCGGCGTACGACCACGCGACGACGGTCGGGCGCCGCAGACCGGTGCCCTCGATCACCGCCCGCAGCTCCTCCGCCCAGCGGTGGCCCTCGGCATAGAACGCGCGGTCGGCCGGCGTGTCCGATGCGCCGTGGCCGCGCAGGTCCCAGGCGACGCACCGGAAGCCTGCGAGCGCCGGGCCCTCCATCTGCCGGCGCCACGCCAGGGCACACTGCGCGAGCCCGTGGATGAACAGGACCTCCCTGCCGCTGGGATCGCCCCATTCGTAGACGGCGAGACCCACGCCGTCGGGCGCGGTGAGAGAGGATGTGCGGTACATCAGTGCTCCTGCAAGAGCCGGCCGAAGGACGGGAACCGGTCGTCGACGCGCGCGGCGCGGAGCGCCGTCCAGAAGGTCGCCTGGTTGCTCGTGACCACCGGCTTGCCGAGCGCGCGCTCGAGCTCCGCGACGGCCTCGAGCGTGGCGAAGTCCGTACAGCTGATCATCAGCGCCTGCGCCTCCGGCCGGTCGACCGAGCGCGCGTGCGCGAGCACCTCCTCCTTGGGCACGCGGGCGATGCGCACGTACTCGTGCGGCCCGCCGGCGCCGATGCCGAGGCCTTTCAGCGCGACCGCCTCGATGCCGTTCTGCGCGAGGAAGTGCCGCTCGTGCTCATTCAGCGCGTCATGATACGGCGTGGCGAGCGCAACACGCGTGACGCCGAGCGCGCGGCAGGCCAGCACAAGCGCCGGCGCCGTCGCGACGCACGGGACTCCTGCGATACCGGCCATGTAGTCGGTAAGCTTTTCGAGCGGCGTGACCATCGACCCTGCGGTGCAGCCATATGCGATCGCGTCGAGGCTCGCCGCCGCGAGGTCGCACGTCGCGCGCTCGATGTCGGCGTAGAGCTGCCGCTCGCCCTCGGGCGATTGCGTGTCCGCGTGCAACCGCATGCGGGTCACATGGATCGTCACGCCCTCGGGCGCCATGCGCATCCACTCGGCCTCGTTCACGGTGTTGGTCGGCGGGACGATCAGTCCGATCTTTGCCCGCCGGCCATAGGGACGGTAATGCGGCTCAACCGTCACGGTGCTTCCGATCGAACTCGGCGACCCAGTCGAACCCCATCAGCGCGCTGAAGTCCTTGAAGGGGTACAACGGCACGTCGATCCCGACGCTCGAGCCCGTGGCCTTCAGTCCGGCGTACGCCTTCTCGAGCACCGCGCCCGCCGCGAGGAACCCGAGCGCCGGAAAGATCGCGAGCCGATAGCCGAGCTGCTGCAGCGTCGCCGCGTCGAGGATCGGCGTGCGGCCGCCTTCGACCATGTTGGCGACGAGCGGGACCTCGAACGTGCGGCCGATGCGCGCCATCTCCTCGACCGATTCGGGCGACTCGATGAAGAGCAGGTCGGCGCCCGCCTTCAGGTACGCCTCCGCGCGCCTCAGCGCCTCGTCCAGGCCGAGCGTCGTGCGCGAGTCGGTGCGCGCGATGACCAGGAAGTTCGGATCCGAGCGCGACTCGACCGCGACGCGGATCTTCGCCGCCATGTCGGCGGCGGGAACCACGCGCCGGCCGAGCATGTGGCCGCACTTCTTCGGGAACTCCTGGTCCTCGAGCTGGATCGCGACCGCGCCGACCGACTCGTACCCGCGCACGGTGTGCTGGACGTTCAGCAACCCGCCGTAGCCCGTGTCGCCGTCCGCGACGAGCGGCGTCCCGGTCATCGCCGCGATCTGGCCGACCCGGCCGACCATGTCCGAGTAGGTCGCGAGCCCCGCGTCCGGCAGCCCGAGGTGCGAAGCGACGACGCCGTAGCCGGTCATGTAGAGCGCGTCGAAGCCCATCCGGTCGGCGAGCTTCGCCGAGATGAGGTCGTAGACGCCGGGCGCGGACACGAGCTCCCGGCGCCGGATCCGTTCCGCGAAGCGCTTGCGCTTGGCTGCGGTCATTCGTCGTCCTCCATTACGCGGGCAGTGGGCGCGCATGCCGCGCACGCCACTCGGTCGCAATCAGCACGGCCGCCAGCACTGCGCCCGCCAGATCGATCCAGCCTGCGCCCGGGAACCCGCGCCCGGGCAGAATCAGCATGATCGCGGCTGCCGCGAAAATGCACCGTTGGAGTACGCCGAGCTCGCGGAAGAAGTACCCGCCGATCGCCGCCGAACCGAGCCAGACCCCTACGGTCGCGCTTGCGACCCCGATTGCGATGTCGAGGGGCGTCCCGATGAGAAGCAGCGTCGGCGACCACGCGAACATGAACGGCAGCGCGAACGCCGGCCAGCCGAGCTGGCAGGCGCGCCAACCCACCTTCATCGGCGGCGCCTGCGCGATGTGTCCGGCGGCATAAGCGGCCATGGCGACCGGCGGCGTGATCATCGACAGGCAGCCGAAGAAGAACACGAACATGTGCGCCGCCATCGGCGGCACGCCGAGCTTCACGAGCGGCGGCGCCGCGAGCAGCGCGACCAG
>Ga0105107_10000189_pt1 | contig 35743 bp, 26 predicted proteins | sample PPLLaktember2015_6_FD_79335 | JGI IMG/M metagenome (GOLD analysis project Ga0105107, IMG submission 79335) | Freshwater sediment microbial communities from Prairie Pothole Lake near Jamestown, North Dakota, USA - PPLs Lake P8 Core (1) Depth... | ecosystem: Environmental > Aquatic > Freshwater >...
AGCCGGCGACCGTCTGACCGCCGCCAGTCTCGATGCGGCCCTGGCGGCCCTGGCGGCCTGCAAGCGGTTTGAATATATCAACGCCGATAGCGTCGACACCCAAGCCGGGCCGGTGCTCACCTTCACCCTGACCCCTTTTTACCGGATCAAGACCATCCGCATCCAAAACGCCGCCCCCCTGTTTGCACGTGACATCCGCAACCGTCTGAGCATACACACCGGCGGCCCGCTTCCGGAGGGCAGCCTGGCGGCTCAGGCGGCAGCCGTGGAGGCGCTTTACCGGGAGGAGGGGTTTGCCGCACCCCGGGTCGAGGCCCTGGCCCGCCTTGATCCGGCTGACGGCCACTACCGCATCCGTTTGATTATCGACCCAGGGGTCTGGTACCGCCTGGGGGAGCTTTCCTTCGAGGGCAACCGCGCCCTTGCCGCAGGCCGGCTGAAGCTTCACATGGGTGTTTGGCGGGCCAACTTGCTCATTGGCAGCGCAGCGCGTTTCATCGAAAAAACCCTGACCGCCGACATCCAGCGCCTGACCGCCCGCTACCGCGCCCAAGGCTTTGCCGACTGCCGAATCACCCCGATTGTCACGCGCGACCCCACCCGCGCAGTCGTGGATGTCCGACTGAGCGTTTACGAGGGCCCCCGCTACCGGGTCGACTTTGACGGCAACCAAGCCTTCCGGGATTGGACCCTCAGAAAAGACCTGGTCCTGTTCCAGGAGGGAAACCACGCCAACCGGGGGGTCCGCAAGACCATCCGCAATATCCGCCTGCGCTACCACCAGGCCGGGTACGGCGATGTGGGTGTCAAAGCCGAGCAGACCACCGCTACCCGCGAGGGGCAACCGGCGGTGCACCTGGTGTTCCACATCATCGAGGGGCCCCGGACGGTGGTGGATGCCATCACGCTGAGCGGCAACCGGGCCCTGGACGCCGACGCGATTCGCCGGCAGATGGGCACCCGTCCGAAAAAGCCGTTTGTGCCCGAAACCCTGGAAACCGACATCGCCGCAGCCACGGAGCTTTTCCGGCGCCGGGGGTTTGGCGACGTCACGGTTTCTCCCCAGCTGGCCTTCAGCCCCGACCGCCACTCGGTGGCCATCACCCTCGAGGTTGTCGAAGGGCCGCAGCAGCGGGTGAGCGCGGTCGAAATCACCGGCATCGACGCCCTGCCGCTGGCGCAGGCCTACGCTGCAATCGCATTGCAGCCAGGGGAGCCGTTTCGTCACTACATGCTCAAAAGCGACGAGAATACGCTGGCCGCCCTGATATCGGAAAAAGGGTTTCCCCACGTGACGGTTGCCGGGAGCGCCACCCCGGACCCCGACCCCACCGATCTCAAGCTGCGCTTTGCCATCGACCAGGGGCCGGCAGTCGTAAATGGCCGCATCTCATACGCCGGGAATCTGCGCACCCGTCAAAGCATTCTCGACCGTGAGGTCGGACTGCAGACCGGCGCACCGTTTTCTCTGAAGCAGGCAACCACGGCCCAGCGCAATCTGAGAAATTTGGACGTCTTCAACACGGTCCAGTTCACCACCGTGGGACTGCCCGAAAAATGGGAACAGATCGAATTTTTTGCGGACCTGGAAGAAAAAAAACCCTACTTTTTTGAACTGCAGAGCGGCTTCCAAAGCGATACCGGCTTTTTCGTCGACACCCGCCTGGGAGACCGCAATCTCTTCGGCTTGAACCGCAGGATCACCCTCGGCGGCCAGGTCAATCAGACCGGCTACCGCGCCGAACTGGAACTCCAGGACCCCAACCTCTGGAGCACCGGCACGACCGCCTCCTTGAGCCTGTTCAGCGAGCGCATCGAAGAGTTCAACAAAAACTTTGAGACCCGCGCCTACGGCGCCGTTTTGGGTTTCAACCGCAAATGGCATGAAAACTGGCGCGGCGGGTTTAGCACCCGGCTGGAGCGCCGGGAACAAATCGCCACCGGTGACGGCGAAATCACCGACACTGCCGTCGAACTGGGGCGCCGCACCATTATCGTCACCACCCCCTCCTTGCAGTACGACACCCGTGATTCCTTCATTCGCCCCACCAAGGGTCTTTTCGCGAACTTTGGGGTGGATGTCTCCAAAGGGGTTGAAAACCCCGAAGACGATTTCCTCAAGTATCGGCTGGAGGGCCGCGGTTTCTGGAGCCCGCTGACGCGCCTGACCCTCGCCGGGGCCACCCGCCTGGGGCACATCGCGCCTTATGGCGGCAGCCGCGATGTGCCCGAAGATCAGCTCTTTTACCTCGGCGGCATCGGGGACGTGCGCGGGTATGAGGAAAACCTGCTGCGCTTCGACGCCAACGGTGATGCCGTGGGGGGGCGCGACGCGCTTTCCGGCAGCCTCGAGGCACGCATCGACCTGGGCCTGGACTTCGAGTTGACTCTCTTCTACGACATCGGTCGCCTGAACGACAGCGATGGCGCCGTAGGCGAAAACGGCTGGCGTGACAGTCTCGGCGCAGGGCTGCGCTATATCACCCCGATCGGCCCGCTCGGCATCCTCTATGGCCACAAGCGCGATCAACGCTCGGGCGAAAGTGCCGGCCAGTTTCATTTCTCCATCGGTTATACCTTCTGATAAACCCCTCCCCGGGATCGCAGCCCGGATGCGGCCGGACTTCAACACCCCGCCGGAACGGCTTTTTCAGGCTGCGGGCCCGGGTCGCGCGCCTGCCCCTGCTTTTCGTTTCTCCCACGGCCGAAGACCCAGCATTGGTTTCGGAATTCTTGAAAAAAAAACCCGTCCGTGCCAGAATCCACCCCAGACCAGGGTCGATCTCAGGATCTTTGCGGCGATCGTGGAATTGACACCACGCCCGCCAGGCGCACCAGAGAACCGCGAAAAGCGTGGGTTTGGCTCACATATCCGATTTGTGAAGCGCGAGGGGGACACGATGCCACCCTACCGGATCATTCTTGCCGATGACCATGCCATGTTGCGGGAGGGCATCGCCAATCTCATCAATGCGGCAAAAGGTCTGCAGATTGTCGGCGAGGCATCCGATGGCCTGATGCTCTTGAAGCTGCTGAATCATACGACGCCCGATATGGTCATCATGGACGTCTCAATGCCCGGTTTGAGGGGCATCGAGGCCGCCCAGGAGATCAGGAAAACCTATCCCGGGGTGGCCATCCTGTTTCTGAGCATGCACAAGAAGAAAGAATACCTGCACCTGGCGTTGGCCACCGGAGCCAAAGGCTATGTCCTCAAGGAGGATTCCGGCAGCGAACTGATTCAGGCCATCGCCGCCATCCGCAAGGGCAAAACCTACCTTTCGCCACTTTTCATGCAGGACGTGCCCGCGGATCTTATCCCCACCGGCCCCGGCAGCGATCATCCGCCCTATGAGCCGCTGACGGCCCGTGAAAAGCAGGTCCTGCAACTGATCGCCGAGGGGAAAACCAGCAAAGAAATCGGCGCGCTTCTTTTCATCAGCGTTCACACCGTCCACAGCCATCGTAAAAACATCAAAAACAAATTGGACGTGAGAAAAAACGCCGACCTGATCCGATACGCCATGGAAAAGGGTTACACCGACCAATGGTAAAAAAGCGGTCCTTGCGGCGCCGGCTGATGGGCTGTGCAGAAAACCACATATAACCCCGGCGCAAGCCGGCAATGTCTTTTTGCCGCGCCCCTCACCCCGCTTCCGCCCCCATTTGCAAAATATCGCCTATCCCCGCAATTCCAGCCCAAAATGACCACTTGTGGCGATTGTACCCCGCCGCCATAAGCCATATTTTTAAATAGTTAAACGATCCAACGAGCCCCAGCGCAGCTCTCAGGATTTCTATGCGCCACGGGCGAAATCCTGGCACGGTGCCCAGGCGGTTATCCGCGCACTATCCACCAGCGGCCCAAAGGAGTGATTTTTTAAAGATGAAACCGCATGCTGCTAAACCGAAAACCCAAAAATGCCGGGTGACCTTTACGATTGTTGCACCGGAGGCCGTCGAGGTCTGTCTGGGAGGGGCCTTCAACGCTTGGCAGGCGGCTGCACACCCGATGAAGCCCACCGGCAACGGCGCCTGGCAAAAAACGATGCTGCTGCCAAGCGGCGAGTACGCGTACAAGTTCCGGCTGGACGGTACCTGGCTGACAGACCCTACCAGCCCCTGCATCCGACCGAATTGTTACGGGACCTACAACAGCGTTCTCACAGTGGCATCCGTTTAGCCACGGAAAGGGGGCCCGATGGCATCCAATTTCAGCATCACCCAGAACCGGGGCCGCAGGGGGGTGCACCTCCAGCTCAGGGGCGATTTCGATGGCTCCTCGGCCCTGGAGTTGATCCGAATTCTCAAAAACCATTACGGCCAAACCCCCAGCGTTGTCATTCATACCAACGGCATTTCCGAGGTGCTGCCGTTTGGCTGCGATGTTTTCCAGCACCAGTGCGCGCCCTTCAAGCGGCGTCGCACGGTCCTGATTTTCAGGGGAAAGTATGCCGACACGATCGCGCCCCAGGACAGAATTTGAGGGCCCTGCCTGGCGGTTGGCCGCGAAGGGAAAGCGTCTGCCAAAAAAGGCGGGTGTTTTCGAGGCGGCAGCGGGCAATCTGGCGACGAGGACCGTAATTCAGATGGTGTTGTCGATTCCCATCACATTTTCCAGCGCGGCCAGCGTCGCCAGCACCGGCCAGATCTGGGGGTTCTGCAGCCATTGCATGCGGTATTGGGCCTTTCAGAGAAAGCCGGGAGCCGCCGACGCCCGGGGGTTGCGTATCAGTGACGCGGGCGCGCGCGAAAATGCGGCCCCGTTTGGCCTGGCGCCGGTGACGAACCTTACAGGCCACCCGTTTCAGGGCGCATTGCGCTGCTGCTTTTGAGTACGGTCAAAATAGTGTTTGAGCTTCTTCTGCGCGCGGCCGTAAACCGTGGCGGCCGGGTAGGTGCCGAAGCGGTTGGGTTCCCCTGCGGGCATGCCGGTCAAAATCGCAATGCCCTCGGAGGCGGTGTGGATCGGGTAGATGTGAAAGCGCCCCTCGCGCACGGCGTCCACAACGGCGCGCTTGAGCATCAGGTTTTGGACATTGCCCGCAGGAATTACCACCCCCTGCTCGCCGGTGAACCCTTTGGACTGGCACACCTCGAAAAACCCCTCGATCTTCTGGTTGACCCCGCCGATGGACTGGATCCGACCTTTCTGGTTGACCGAGCCCGTAACCGCAATCCCCTGTTTAATGGGCACGTCCGAGAGACTCGAGACAATCGCAAAGAGCTCCGCCGAAGAGGCGCTGTCACCGTCCACCCCGGCGTAGCTCTGCTCAAAGGCGACGCTGATGGTGAGGCTAAATGCGTAGCGCTGCGCAAACGTGCGGCCCAGATAGCCGCTCAGGATCAAGATCCCCTTGTCGTGGGTCCGACCGCTGAGGTCGGCCTCGCGCTCGACATTGATCACGTTGGGGGCCCCCAGATAGGTTTCGGCGGTGATGCGCGCGGGGCGTCCAAAGGAAATTTCGCCGATCTGGTGGACCGCAAGGCCGTTGACCTGCCCAATCGCGGCGCCGCTCACGTCGATCAGAATGGTGCCGTCGGCGTAGGCCTCGTGAATCTTTTCCTCGTAGAGATTGTTTCGAAAACGAAACTCGCTGAAGGCTTTGACCACCTCGCTGTCGGTGACCGTCTCGACCCCCTGGCGCCGCGCCCAATAATCGGCCTCCTTCAATACGCCGATCACCTGTCCGAACCGCAGTGAAAGTTTGCGCTTATTGGCGGTTGCCTTCTGCCCGTATTCGACGATGGCCGCCGCCCCGTCCGGCGTGAAGGGCAGCAGCTGCTCCTCGCGGCAGACGCGCGCAATGAAGCGCGCATAGAGTTGAACCGTCAATATGCTGCGCTCGACCTCGTCGTCAAAATCCGCCCTGACCTTGAAGAGCTTGTTGAACTTGGAATCGTTGTCCTGAAGGGCCTGAAACAACTCGTAGCTGCCGAGCAAAATCACCTTGACGTCGATGGGGATCGGCGCCGGTCTCAGGCCCACGGACCCCAGCAGCGGTCCGGCGGCCAGGTCTTCGATGTGAAGCTGTTTGTTCTGCAGGGCGCGCTTGAGGCCGTCCCAGACGTGGGCGTTGAGCAGCACCTGCTCCATTTCCATAATCAGCGTACCGCCGTCGGCCGTCAGCAGCGAGCCTGCCTTGACCATGGAAAAATCAGATGCCAGGGTGCCCATCAGGGCTTGCTTCTCGATGCGCCCAAAAAGGTTCTGGTAGGTGGGATTGGATTCGAAGATAACCGGTGCGCCGCGGGTGGTGCAGCGGTCCACGAGAACATTGACATCGTAGCGCACCAGCTCGTTGCGGGGTCCCGACAGCCCCCCCACGGCCTGGGGCCCCCGACCCTCGCCTGCCGCCTCGCTGGCGAAAAGGGCGGCGTTCTCGACGATGTCCTGCTGCAATTCGTCCAGAAATCCCAGAATTCCGGCCAACCCGCGGTATTCTTCCTTGAGGATGCTCAGGCGGTTGCCGACCACGAAACTCGCCACCTCGGCGGTCAGCTTTTCGATTTCGTTCTGAAGCGCCTGTTTCAGGCGCCCGATCTCCTTGCCGGTGGACTCCAGTTCGGTTTGCACGGCGGCAACGCTCCGTTCGATCCCCCCGCGCTTTTCCTCGGGCAGCTGCAAAAAACTTTCCTGGGTGGCGGGTTTACCGTCGATGATGGGCACCGGAATAAACCCCGAGGGCGTTCGGCTGATCTGAAGCCCGTGGGCGGCCGCCAGCTTTTCAAGCTGGTCCAGCAGGCGGGCGCGTTTCTCGCTGTAGCCTTTTTCCAGATGGCCCTTGCGCTCCAGATAGGATTCATTTTCCAGTGCATTGGGAAGGGCGACCTTGAGGTCCTGGACCACCCGGCTGATCTTGCGTGCAAAAAAGGCCCCCTGCCCGGCGGGCATGCGGATTGCGCGCGGCCGGTATTCGTCCTTGAAGTTGTTGACCATCAGCCAGTCGTCCGGAGTCGGGCGGTTGGCCGCAAAGCGGCGGCTGAGGTCCCGGGAAATCGTGGACTTGCCGGTGCCGTCGCGGCCGGTCACGAAAATGTTGTAGCCCGGGCTCGCCATTTCCAGCCCAAAGGCAATGGCCTGAACGGCGCGTTGCTGGCCGATGACTTCATCCAGGGGCTCCAGTTCGGCCGTGGTGGTGAAATCGAACAAATCCGCATCGCAGGCGCATCTCAGATCGGCTGCAGCCAGTTCACGGGGGTCGGCCATGCGGGGTGTCTCCTATGCAGATGGGACTCACGATTGTTATTCACGCGCTTTGCTGAGAACGGGCCGTACTAAAATATGGGCCTGAAGACCGGTTGGCGTTTTCCCGGAGGCGGCCGACCCAAAGCCCGCCGGGTCCCTCAGAGCCACTTCTTGCGTCGGAAAAAAACCAGCATTGCGGTGGCGGTCGCAACCACAATCCCCCAGAACCACAGGTAGCCCCAAGGCCATCTGAGCTCCGGCATATACACGAAATTCATCCCGTAGATGCCGGCGACAAAGGTGAGCGGAATAAAAATGGTTGCAATGATGGTCAGCACCTTGATGACCTCGTTCATCCGGTTGCTGACCGTTGAGAGATAAATATCCACCATCCCCGAAAGGAGGTCGCGATAAGATTCGATCGTGTCGACCACCTGGATGGAGTGATCGTAAACATCCCGCAGAAAAACGCCGGTGGCCTCGGTGATGAGCGTCATCTCGCGCTTGCTCAGACTGCTCAAAATTTCTCGCAGCGGCCAGACCTGCTTGCGGAAAAAAATCATCTCGCGCTTCATGTCGTGCAGCCCCTGGAGCATTTCGGTGGTAGGATTCGCCAGCAGTTCCTCCTCCATAACTTCAATCTTTTCACCGAAGGTTTCCAGGATGATAAAATACTGGTCCACCAAGGCATCCATCAGGGCATAGAGCAGGTAATCGGCCCCGCTGCGGCGGATACGTCCCTGGCCTTTCCTGAGGCGCGCGCGTACCCCGTCAAAAACATCTCCCGGAGTCTCCTGAAACGATACCAGATAGCGCTCCCCGAGAATCAGGCTGACCTGCTCGATTCTGATATGGCGTTCGCCCGGGTCGTAGCGGAGCATCTTGAGGACCACGAAGACGTAATGATCAAATTCCTCGGCTTTGGGGCGCTGGCCGGTGTTGACGATGTCCTCCAAGGTCAGGGGGTGGATGGCGAACCCGTTGCCGAGCTTTCGGATCAGGTCGAGATCCTGCAGCCCGTCGATGTTGATCCAGGAAATGGTGGGGCTGTTTTTGAGGGACAAGAGGGATTCGATTTTGCGGACTTCCGTTTCCCGCAAATCGTTTTCCTCGTAGTCAATCAGGCGGATGCGGGTGTGCGCTTGGCGTTTATCACCGATATGCACCAGCGTTCCCGGCGGCAGTCCGGCTTTGCGGGATGATTTCTTGATAGCTCTCGCCATTTATATTCCTTGGGTCCTGCAGTTCGGGGGAAGGTGGTGCCGGCAGCCGGCGTCCTTTTTTTCAAAGCTGTTGCAAAACCCGGGTGAGTTTGTGTACATTAAAAATCTAAATTTTTTCCGTCAAGAAAAATCAGCCGAAGACAACCCCTTCCGGCAGGACACCCCCAAACCGACACCGAAGCCATCAAACGGGCCAACCGGGGAACCCCGACACCGTCACAGATGGTGCGCGCCAAAGCGCAAGGATATCCGCCATTTGAAAAGCCCGTTTAAATTGCCGATCGCAGCGGCCAACGGCCGATGCTCGATTCTCATAGCGGTCCTGCTGCTGGCCGCCTTCGGTGCGGCCTATGCCCAGGACGCTACGCCGCCGCCCGAGCTCTCCGCCCTGAAACAAACCGTCCAAGCCGCCCTCCAGGCTGAAAAGACCACCCTTTCGAGTCTCGAAAAAAGTTATGAAGATCAGCAAAAAAATTTTCGTGACCTGACCGCCGAGGTCGACCTCAAAAAGATTCAGCTCTCCACGATGGGCAACCTGCTCCTGACACCCGAGGTGCGCATCGACGACCTCGAAAAAGCCTGGCTAAGCATTCGCAACACCATTGAACAGCTGGATGGCCGCCTGGCCGAGTTGAAGGAAAAGGTGGATAGCGCCCGGAAACTCGAGGGGCAGTTGAGGGAGCAGCAGGCGTTTGCCGAGCAGCAGCTCGCCACCCTGAAAGCCGCCGAAAGCCCGGCCCCGGAGGCGCGGGCGTTGATCGGCGACATCCAAACCCTGATTCGCAGCCAGGCGCAGCGCGTCGAAATCCTGGAAGATTTGCAGACCGGTTACCTCGACCTGATTGCCAGGATCGATGAAACCCGGCAGGGGTTTAGCGACCTGACGGAAAAATTCAGCCAGGGAATTCGGGACAGAAAGCGGGAAGACCTGTTTCAGAGAACCGTCAATCCGCTTATCAGCCTCGGCTGGAAAAACATCGAGAGCGAACTGAAGCTGCTGGGCGAAGAGCTTCGCAAAATCGGTTCCCCGGAGTATTGGTTCGCTCTGGCGGGCGATCTGCTGGCCAGCAGAGGGCTGCTGCCGGTAAGCGCGGTGGTGCTCTACCTGCTCACCCTGGTGCTGATTCTGCGTCTGCGACGCTTCTGCCGGTGGGTCCAGGAGAAGCCCCTGTGCACTGAATTCCCCTGGCGCCGCATGGCCGTCCGGCTTTTGGAACGTGCCATGCCGCTGCTGGGCAGCGCACTTTTTTTCTATATTTTTTTTCATGCCCGAAAGCTTTTCGAAACCGTTCCCTTCATCCAGGGAACTTTTTCTCTACTGCTGGCGCTTCTTTTTACCAATTGGGGCCTTAGTTTCGTACGCCTGCAATCCCAGCTGGACCCCCCGCTGCTGCCGACCGCCTGGGTTCCCCACCTGAAACGGCTTATGCATCTGGTTAGTTTTTTTGCAGTGGTCTATTGGGTGCTGGATGGGTTGTTGGGCTACGGGCAGGTTCTCATGACCCTCGCCCGCATCGCTTTCGGGGCCGCTCTTATGGTCTGGATCTTTCGATTTCGCCCCAAATTCAGGGAACAACCGATGCCGGCGGTGACCCCCGAGCTGTGGCAGAAGTTCCTTCGCCCAGCGCTCTCAGCACTGGCCTACATCATTTTCATCAGCGGTCTGGTTCTCGAGCTGGCCGGCTACGGCGCGCTGGCGCTCTATTGGTTCGCTTCCTGGGGGGCAACCGCGGCGGCGCTTTTCTGGGGGCTCCTTTTTTTCCTCATCCTGCGGGAATGGGACCAGCGTTTCTACAACAGACCCCAGGCGGCCCAGGCGGCCCCTTACCCGGCGGCGCAACCCATCCGCTGGGCCGTTTTTCAACTCTGCTGGCTGGCGTGGGGCATCCTGCTGGCGCTCGCATTGGTCCTGGCCTGGAGCGGCACCCAGACGGTTTTTTCAGGGCTGCTGAAGGTGCTGCGCTTTCCCATCAGTGTCGGGGCTTCCAGCTTCACCCTGATGGGTATTCTGACGGCCGCCCTGATCCTCTTTTTCACCCATCTGCTGGTCCGCCTGTGGCGCTACGTGCTGTCAAGCCGAATACTGGCCCACAGCGGGCTGGAACCCGGCCTGCAGAATTCGATGATCAGCATCACGGTCTACCTCTTATGGGGTGCAGGGGTGCTGGTGGCTCTGAATGCATTTGGGGTGGGCAGCACCTCCCTGACCGTGGCCTTCGGTGCCCTGAGCATCGGGCTGGGGTTCGGCCTGCAAAACATTTTCAATAATTTTATCAGCGGCATCATCCTGCTCTTCGAACGGCCGATTCAGGTCGGCGACGCGGTGGAGATCAACGGCACCTGGGCGGAGGTCAAAAAGATCAACTTCCGGTCCACCGTGGTGCAGACATACGACAATGCCTCCCTGATCATTCCCAACTCGGAGTTCATCAGCAGCCAGGTGACCAACTGGAGCTTCCGCGATCTCACCCTGCGAATCAAGATCAGCGTCGGTGTCGCCTACGGCTCCGACACGGAACTGGTGCGCAGCAGCCTGTTGGAAATTGCCGGCCGAACCGCCAAGGTGCTGGCCTATCCGCGCCCGGATGTGCTGTTCACCGATTTTGGCGACAGCGCCCTGATCTTCGTATTGCGGGTCTGGACCGACGTGAACAGCATGCTCACGGTCGGCACCGCCATCCGCTTCGAAATCGACCGGGTGTTTCGCGAACGCCAGATTGAAATTGCCTTCCCGCAGCGCGACATTCACATCCGCTCCAGCGTCGCGGCGCAACCCGCGAATGCAGTCACCGCTGGGGTGCGGCCTCCGGCAGAAGCGTCGCCCCACCCCGCGGATCCCGATGCCAAACCGGAAACGGCATAAAAAAAAGCCGGTTCGGGTGGCGGAAATGGCGAGCGCCTCCGGCGTCGGACCCGGGTAAAATTCAAACTGGGCCTCACTTTCCAGCGAGGCCCAGTTTCTGGTTTCAGGATCTGCGTTTAAACCGCTTGGCTTTGAAACACGATAGCACCGTTTTCCTCATCGGCCCGGAGCTGGCTGCCGGGACCGATGTTGCCTTCCAGGATGGCCAGGGAAAGGGGATTTTCCAGATATCGCTGGATGGCCCGCTTGAGGGGTCTGGCGCCGTAGACCGGGTCGTAGCCTTTTTCAGCCAGGAGCTTTTTGGCCCCCTCGGAGAGTTCCAGGGTGATCTGTCGATCCGCCAGGCGCCGGCCCAGGCGTTGGATCTGAATATCCACGATCCGGGCGAGTTGGGCGGGGGTCAGGTTGTGGAAAACGATGGTTTCATCCACCCGATTCAAAAATTCGGGTTTGAAACTGGACCGCAGGGCGTCCATCACCCGTTGCCGCATCTCCTCCGGGCGGGTCAGCCCGAGTTCCTGGATCCACTGACTCCCGACGTTGGAAGTCATGATGATGATGGTGTTCTTGAAATCGACGGTTCGTCCGTGGCCGTCGGTCATGCGACCGTCATCCAGAATCTGCAGCAGGACATTGAACACCTCGGGGTGGGCCTTTTCGACCTCGTCGAACAGCACCACGGTGTAGGGCCGGCGACGGACCGCCTCGGTCAGGTAACCGCCCTCCTCGTAGCCGACGTAGCCCGGGGGGGCGCCGATCAGCCGAGCCACGGAATGTTTTTCCATGAACTCCGACATATCGATCCGCACCATGGCCTGATCACTGTCAAAGATGAAGGCCGCCAGGGCTTTGGCCAACTCGGTCTTGCCGACCCCGGTGGGCCCCATGAAGATGAAGGACCCGATGGGCCGGTTGGGGTCCTGCAGGCCGCTGCGCGCCCGCCGGACGGCATTGGAAACCGCTGTCACGGCTTCTTGCTGGCCGATGACGCGCTCCCCCAGCCGGTCTTCCATGCGCAGAAGTTTTTCGCGCTCACCCTCGAGCATTTTGCGAACCGGAATCCCGGTCCACTTGGCGACCACCTCGGCAATGTCCTCGTCGTCGACTTCTTCCTTGAGCATTTTGCGGTCCTGTTGAAGGGCCGCGAGCTCCTGGTTGGCCGTCTCCAGCCGTCGACCCAGCTCGTTCTGCCGACCGTAGCGAATCTCGGCCACCCGCGCCAGGTTGCCCTCGCGTTCGGCCTGTTGGGCCTCGATCCCGAGCTGCTCCTGCTCTTCCTTGATTTTGCGGATGGCCTGGATCAGGTCTTTTTCGCTCTGCCAGTGGACCTTCATGGCCGTGATCTCCTCGCGCAGAGCGGCGACCTCGGCTTGCAGTTTTTCCAAGCGCTGGCCGGAGGCGGCGTCGGTTTCCTTTTTGAGGGCCTCGCACTCGATTTCATTCTGGGTGATTTTGCGCTGGATCTCGTCAATCTCCAGGGGCATGCTGTCGATTTCGATCCGGAGTTTGGAGGCGCACTCGTCGATCAGGTCGATGGCCTTGTCGGGCAGAAAGCGGTCGGCGATATAGCGATCCGAAAGGGTTGCGGCCGCCACGATGGCCGAGTCCTTGATCCGGACGCCGTGATGGACCTCGTATTTCTCCTTGAGCCCGCGCAGGATCGAGATGGTATCCTCGATGGTCGGCTCCTGCACCAGCACGGGTTGAAAACGGCGCTCGAAGGCCGCGTCCTTTTCGATGTACTTGCGGTATTCGTTGAGGGTCGTGGCCCCGACGCAGCGCAGGGTCCCGCGCGCCAGCGCCGGCTTGAGCATGTTGGAGGCGTCCATGGCGCCCTCGGCGGCGCCCGCACCCACCAGGGTGTGGAGTTCGTCAATAAACAGCACCACTTCGCCCTCGGCGCGCTCCACCTCCTTCAACACCGCCTTGAGACGGTCTTCGAATTCGCCGCGGTATTTGGCGCCGGCGATCAGGGCGCCCATGTCGAGTGCGACCAGTCGACGGTTTTTGAGGGTTTCGGAAACGTCGCCCTCCACGATCCGCTGGGCGAGGCCCTCGACGATCGCGGTCTTGCCCACGCCGGGCTCGCCGATCAGAACCGGGTTGTTTTTGGTGCGGCGCGAGAGGACCTGCACAATCCGTCGGATTTCATCGTCGCGGCCGATGACGGGGTCCAGCTTTCCCAGGCGCGCCAACTCGGTCAGGTCCCGGCTGAATTTGTCCAGCGCCTGGTACTTTTCTTCGGGGTTGGGATCCGTGATGCGTTGTGAACCCCGGATGTCCTTCAGCACGGTCAGAATCATCTCGCGGGTTACCCCGCCGCGGCCCAGGATGCGCCCGGCTTGCCCGCTCTTGTCGTCGGCCAGTGCCAGGAGAAGGTGTTCGATGCTGACGTATTCATCCTTCATCTTGGACGCTTCCGCAAACGCCGCCTCCAACAGGCTATTGGTGCGCTGGGAGATGTAGCGGTCGCCGCCGCCGCTGACCTTGGGAAGCTGTTCCACCGCCGAGGCCACATCCCGGGCCACGGCGTCGGCCGAAACGCCGAGCTTCTGCAGTATGGCCCGCGCCACGCCCTCCTTCTCCGTCAGCATGGCTGCCAGCAGGTGTTCCGGCTCGATCTGTTGATTCTGATTGCGGGCGGCCAGACCCTGTGCTTCCTGAATGAGCTGTTGGGATTTAACCGTGAACTTGTCAAAACGCATGATATCCTCCAAAGTTGAGTCGTCATCTCCGTCAAAAATAATGGCATGTTAATTGCTTGTGGAAAGCTAACCATTTAAAGAAGGCTGTCAACCGCACAGGAGGCGTTTATGAAGGCGGCTCGGATAGGGTCCTTCCACAAAAATATCCACTCCCCGGGATGTGTGCCGGCCTTGGTCGCTGCCGCCTGAAACCAGTGCACAGCAGGCCGTGAGATGCGCCGCGCGGCAATCAAATCCACTTATACAATTTTATGATTCTGGGCTTGCCGCGTGTGTCAGGTCGCGGTGGGAGCAGGCGGCCGCAAAGGTTCAGCCGCACGTTCGAATGGGCAGGAGTCACCGAAGGGGGCGAGACCACGATTTCAGCGACGCCGCGCCCGCATCGCCGGAGCAGAAGGGCCCGGCCGGTCGCAAACGGTCCCCGGCCGGGCCCAAAAAAGCGAAAATGGCGGGCGTTTAAAGGTTCGGGTGCCAAACCCGCCGCAGCCAGACTCAAAAACGCCCGCTCGCATGGTCTACCGCTGGGATTTCACCAGCTGTTATTCCAAATGGCTGTGATCGGGAACCGCAACGACGCGGCTTATTCGCCGATGGTTTTTTCAACGGCCTCGAGCCGGGCTTTACAGCGGATGCAATACGTCGTGACAGGGCGGGCCTTTAGACGGTTGATGGAGATTTCCTCTCCACACATTTCACAGGTGCCGTAGGTACCGTCCTTGATGCGGTCCAGCGCGCTGACGATTTTTTTAAACAGGCGGCTTTCCCGGTCCCGGATCCGAAGCAGAAAGTTGCGATCGCTCTCAAAGGTGGCCCGATCAGCGGGATCCGCCAGATTGTCACTCGGATCCTTCATTCCCAGCCGGGTATTGTCCGCCTGCTGTAAAAGTTCATTCATCCAATTGGTCAAAAGCGATTTAAAGAAGTCGAGATCTTCTCCCTTCATCTTTTCTTCCGTTTCCGATACATCATTTGACTTTTCAGACAGGCTCGACATGGCGCTACTCCCCCTTCAGCATTTCAAATGATGTGACCGTGAGGATCTTGACATCGTCCTCTTCTTCGACCGAGCCGCTAACCTTTACCCTTTCGCCGATGTGGTTCAGGACGAGTTCGTTGCCCTTTTCGTTGTCGGCCACCTCATATGTCTGACCATTCTCCGAAACCACCTGATAGCTGTCGTTAACCTCGCCGGTGAGGGTCACCTGCTCGCTTGAAAAAACCGCCGCAGGCCGGCACAGCGACACTATCACCATTAGCGCGAACACCAGAACCAGGGACTTGCTGATTGCCGCTTTCATCTCTGCATCCTCCGCCTTTAGAGGGCTCGTTTGGGAATCGGCCGATACTCCGACCGCCGCATGCGCAAATATGAGCGAAAGTTGGAATGCAATTAAAATACCAGAGGATGATAAGGCCTCTTTTGGTTTTTTCAACCCCGCAGTTAAACCCCAAATACGACGGCATGTAGAGCGGTTTTGCCACCGGGCAGCGTCAGTTCAAATCAGAACCGGGAATTCCGTCGGACCGGGCAAGTTCGTGAGTTCACGCGCGACCGGGTGGATCGATCATGTTTTCCTCAATCACCACGGATAGTTTTCAGATAAAAGGAACCATAATTTCTGATTTTGAACCCGTCGGAATTTTAAGTTCCGATTCTTTCTCCTTTGTCACACCGCATCATTGGGTGCGTGGGCTAGTTTGCAGGGGGCGACACACCCCGACAGCGCGTTGGAAAAGCCGTCGGCCAACCGGCCGGGGTAGCAGAATTTTTTCCCGTAATAAGTAGCGCCCATTGGCATATGATTTGCTTTTTTTTGCGGCGTTGTAACTGCTATCAGGACCCAATCAAGCGATTTGCGAACAGGTTGATTACCCCATGGAAAACATGATACGGATAAATGGCATCGTTATCCCGATCGACTGGGACCCGGGGGGAGAGGTGGTGGCCGTAGCAATTGCCACCTACGATGAGGGCTTTTACCCGGTCGCTTTGAATGCCAAGGGGCCGGAGTTGATCGCACACCTGCGCAAAACTATCCAGGCCGACGGCCAGATTGAAACTCGAGACGGCCGCCCGACGATCAGGGTTGATCGCTATACGCTCTTAGGGGTCCCTCCCCTCAAGCGGCAATATCCATAGGTGATCTTTCCCCGCCAATGCCGAACGCGCGACGGAGGAATTCAAGATGACACGCATTTCGAACAAACACGTTTTTGCCGCATTTTTTTTGTCACTTGTACTGCTTTCCCTGGCATTGTCGCCCGTCCCCGCAATTTCTCAAAGCGCGCTGGTGACCGTGGTGGGGGTTGTCACCGAGGACAGCCAACTCGTTGCAGATGACGGCGAAATTTACGAAGTCGCCGCTTCCCCCGAAGGCGAGGTCGTCAAGGAATTGCTTGATAAAAGGGTCCAGGTTACCGGATCGGTTTCCGAGCAAAACGGTATCAAAATCATCGAGGTTACGTCCCACCAGGTCATCAAATAATCTTTTCCCTGAACCCCTCCGACAGTTGCATCCCCTCAACTCGCGGCATAATCAGCCCCTCTCGCCGGGGTGTCGGTGTATCCTCATAAACAAAAAAGGGGGTGCGGCCTGCGCACCCCCAATTGCTCGCGTCACCCCCCTCGCCTGCCGACCTTGCGGTCGAAGCCCCGATGGTCTTTTATCGTTGTTAACTGCCCATATCGACGCTTTCGTTGTTTCTGCGGCGACTGTGGCGTTTACGGCCTTTGTCCTTCCATGCAGCACCGCCGTTTTCAGTTTTTTCCTTTTTTCGGCGGCAGTCCGGGCAACGCCTTGGTGTATCAAACCCTTTTGCTTCGCAACGCGCTTGTTCAGCTACCGAAAACACAAAGGATTTTCCGCATTGCATACAATCAAGAACCATATCTCTCACAGCGTTCCTCATTCACTGGGGGTTTCGCCCCGACAAGTTTCAATTTCATAATTGTGACGGACGGATAAATGGTTCAATTCGGGGGCGGCAAGGCATGCAAAAACCCGCCTCAAACGATTTTGTGGGATTCACCCTTCTTGCTCTGCGCCGCCTGAAAGGTGAGATTCGCTCCACATCCACCCGAACAGCTTCACGATAAGCCCCAAAGCGGGTATCGAAATTTTAATGCAATCGTCGCGGTTGGCCATTTAACCTGCGCTATGGTAAGGAATTGACTGCCCCCGAAGGCCCTCATGGCCAGGGAATCTCTGACGCTTCTGCCGCACTTCCAAATCACGCTGTTCCCTCCTAAAACGCGCTGCTGGCGCCCCCGGAATGATGGGTGTAGAGCAACCCGTTCTCCAGGGGAAATGGGTTTAAAATCTGGTTGGAAATCACAGCAATCAATGTGCCAGATAATTAGCTGTTGCGGCCTAAGGCCGCGGCGGCACCTTCAATCGGGCGCGACCACCGGTCACCGCGGCCCACAATTTTCGTCAGACAGGCGGATATCAGTGTTTTGTGAAGGCCAGCAGCTCCGCCAAGGATCCCTTTTAGGTCGGCGCGTGCATTGCGCGAAGACCGACGGCTCAGGGGGCTTGCGGGATTTGTCGCGCCGGCCCCAGGACCAAGAAAAAAAACGGAACTCAAAATTCTGAAACAACCCCTATGCCCCGCTGGCGACGCACCCACTGGCGGGTCACGGCCAATGCCGCTTGGTCAAACCCCAAGCCCCGGGTTTCCAGCGCGGAAAAGCCTTCCCGTTTTAGGGATCACCGCAGCCTCGGGGGAATCTCCACCCGATCCGTCCCGTTCATTTTTGCCCGTAACATCGGTACGCCCTAGATTTTTATCAATCGAAAGCTGCCACGCCGCCAAAGGCGCAACACGGTATTCTTTAGATTGACTTTTGGAGAAATTCCCACTATACAGACTTCCTGATTAACCCACTGAAATTTTTCTTCATTTTTTAAATGACAGCCACGGATGGGCCTGCCGGCTCGACGGTCGACCCGCCGCGGGGGATCGAATGAAATCAGCCCTCGTCGCCTCCTCGCAAAAGGAAACCGGCGCCCAGATTCAGGCCCAACTGAAAGATGATTTCAACATCGAGCGTGTCGCGACCCGTGACGAGGCCCTATCGGCACTGCAGAACAAACGCCACGACCTGATTTTCATCGATCTGGACGTACTGGGCGATTCCGACCGCCAAGAGGATTTCAAGACCACCCTGCAGGCCTTCTGGCGCAGCCACCCCGCGACCAAGGTGGTGGTCATCACACCCCAGGACACCCTGCGGGAAGCGGTCATGGCCGTCAAGGCCGGGGCCAACGATTATATCCTGCGCCCCATCAATCCCGAAGAGATTGCCTTTGTCACCCGAAAAATTTACGCAAACCTGATCCGGCAGTCCGAACTGGATTACCTGCGGGATCATTTCTGGCAGGCCGAGGCCTTCGAGGTCCTGCAGACCCGCAGCGACGCGATGCGCCAGGTACTATACAAGATCAGATCTGTAGCGCCGACCCGCAGCACGGTGCTTCTGGCGGGGGAAACCGGTACCGGCAAAGGCGTTCTGGCCAAATTGATCCACCGTCACAGCAACCGCCGCGACTGCCAGTTCATCAGTGTCCACTGCGGCGCCATCCCCGATACCCTTCTGGAAAGCGAACTCTTCGGCCACGAGAAAGGCGCCTTTACCGGTGCCGTCCGCAAAAAACTCGGCAAATTCGAGATTGCCAGAGGCGGCACGATCCTGCTGGATGAAATCGGCACCATCACACCGGCGGCCCAAATAAAACTGCTCAACATTCTGCAGGACGGCATTTTCCAGCGGGTCGGCGGTGAAGAAACCATCAACGCCAATGTGCGCGTGATCGCCGCTACGAATTCCAACTTGAAGGAAATGTCGGACACCGGTACTTTTCGCAAAGATCTCTATTACCGGCTGAATGTTTTTCCGATTGAGGTTCCGCCGCTGCGCGTGCGCCGGGAAGACATCCCTTTTTTCGTAGCCGGTTTCCTGGAAAAACTCAACAAGTTCCAATCCAAGGCGATCCATGACTTACACCCCCAGGTTCTCGAAGCATTGCAGCGCTACAGTTGGCCGGGAAATATCCGTGAACTGGAAAACCTGGTGGAGCGGGCCTACATATTGGAAAAATCGGCCGTGCTGACCCCCGAAAGCTTTCCCAGCGAACTCTTTGACCCGGCGCTCCCTTCAGCCGACATCCAGGTCAACACGGCGCAGCACCTGGCCGAGGTCCGCCGGATCGGCATTGCGCAAATCGAACGGCGCTACATCAAAGAGCTGCTCGGCCGAAACCACGGGCGCATCAACCAGTCCGCCGCGGAAGCGGCCGTTACCACCCGCCAACTTCACAAGCTCATGAAAAAATACGGCATCCGCAAAGAGGAATTCAAACATCCGCGCTGAGGGCTGCAAGACCGGCGTTTTCCCCGGCGCGCCGCCGCCTGGTCGGCCCCGCTGGACCCGTTGCACTTCCCAACTGCCGATGACACCCGGCAGCGTGGGGGTTATTTGTAATACTTTTGTAAAATCCTCGATCCGTCTTGTCTCTCGCCCTTCCATGAGCTTAAATTCCTGCAACCCGAACGACTGCCCGAAATTCCGGCACCGACGGACCCCAGCGCCGTCTTTCGACAGCACCTGGAAGGAGCCTGTCAGATGATACCCTTCAAGTATTTTCCCGGACCTGTGCGCGGAATCCTGGCCCTGATCTTGTACCTGATCAACACCTTATTCTGGACAGCACCTCTTTTTATTCTGACCCTTTTGAAATTCCTGGTTCCCGTCCCCGCTTTTCGCCGGTTTGTGACCGATCTGCTGCACGGGCTGGTTGCCCACTGGGTATCGGTCAACAATTTCAACCAGCGTCTTTTCTCCGATACCCGCTGGGAGGTTGCGGGTGTGGAAGACCTTCAACCCAAGGGCTGGTATCTGGTGGTGGCCAACCATCAGTCGTGGGTCGATATCCTGGTGCTGCAGCGGGTGTTCAACCGCAGGATCCCGCTGCTGACCTTCTTCATCAAGAAAGAGCTGATCTGGGTCCCGCTTCTGGGGCAGGCCTGGTGGGCCCTGGAATTCCCCTTCATGAAGCGTTACACTACCGCTTACCTGAAAAAACACCCCGAAAAGCGGGGTAAGGACATCGAAGCCACCCAAAAAGCGTGCGAAAAATTCAAACACCAGCCCATCGCCGTCATGAACTTTATCGAGGGCACGCGCTTTACCCCCGAAAAACACCGGCGCAGCGCATCTCCCTATGCCAACCTGCTGCGCACCAAAGCCGGCGGGATGGCGCTAGTGTTGGCCACGGTGGGCCAGCAGCTGCACCGCATTCTCGACGTCACCATCGTCTACCCCAATGGCCGTAAAACCTTCTGGGAATTTATCTGCGGCAAGATCGACCGGATTCATGTGCAGGTCGATCAGATCCCGGTCACACCCCAAATGATCGGGGATTATGTGGCAGACCGGGCATTCAAGCGCCAATTCCAGGCCTGGCTGAACGACCTGTGGATCAAAAAGGACCAGCGCATCGCGGCGGTGCTGACCGACGCCCAGAATGCCGGCAGGCACGAGAAAACGCGTCTCAGCGTCCCTGAAGAACAGTCCCGCGAGGAGCTGCTCGCCGATTCCCGCGAGGCCGCCCAGAGCGCGCCATGACGCCGCCTGCGACAGACGGCGCGCCCCCGAGTTTCGACCTCTGCGGGTGAACCCCCCCGGGCGGCCATTGGGGTGGGCAAGCCCTTCAACTATCCCCTTTTTTCCCGCTTTCCCCGATACCGTCGCTATGCCGCACCCCGTAGCGGCAACTCAACAACACCGGCCCCCCTCGAACCCGTGACGAAAGGGGGCCTACCCGATGGTCTTCGTCTTTGGCGAGGTTCTCCCTGACCTATTACCGCTTTATCGCCGGATTGGCCGCGCTCCTTTCATCTGCAACATCTCGGCGTACCGCTGCGGTTCGTCTCCCGCATCGCCGCGGATGACCCGGGGTGCGAGGTGCTGGCGTTTTTCCAGGTGGAAATCTTCAGGGTCTGTGGAAATCTTCAGGGTCTGAGGGTCTCGGCTGAAACCACTGACACAAGATTGGGTGGGATTTTGATTCGTCTGCACGCCACATTCGCCGGTGCAATCGGATGTCTGAAGGGGGCGCCAATCCGGCAGACGTAACAAAAGCCAAGCGGGGCGGCGCGTCATTATTTTTGCTGCGAAGCCCTTATTTCAAGGCCTTGATTCCTCGAATATCCTCAGACTTGCCCAGCATAATGAGGATGTCGCTATCCTTGATCACAAAGCTGGCCGGGGGCACCAATAGGAAGTTTTCGGGCACCAGCTCCTTGATGGCGATGATATGCACATTGTACTTGGCCCGTAAATTCAAATCTCTCAGGCTCTTTCCGATGAACTCCCGCGGCGGGCCAACCTGGACCAGGTCGAATTCGTCCGCCAAAGGAATGAAGTCCAGCACGTTCGGCCGCGACAGCCCCCGCGACACGCGCAAGGCCATATCCCGTTCCGGGTGGATGACCTCATTGGCCCCGACCCGTTTGAGGATTTTCGCATGGTCGTCATCCAAGGCCTTGGCCAGGATTTTCTTGACTCCTATCTCTTGTAGGTAGAGACATATCAGGATGCTGGTGCTGATCTTGGTGCCGGCGGAAACAATCACCGCATCCGTATTTTCCAGCCCCAGGGACTTCAGCGCCTCCTTGTCCGTGGCATCAAGCACCACCGCTTCCGTGGCATATGGATCGATGGCCTGCACCCTGGCTTTGTCCACGTCAATTGCGAGGACCTCATGGCCATCTTCAAACAAGGACTTGGCTGCACTAAAACCGAAATTGCCGAGACCGATCACTGCGAAATGTTTCATGTTCGCTCTCCGTTTGTCTATCCGACCATCAGGTTCTCTTCGGAGTACTCGACCCCGTTCGTCACGCCGGTTCCGACAATGATGTAGGCAAACGTAAGCACGCCCACGCGACCGATAATCATCATCAACACAACCCAGCACTTGCCCCACATGCTGAGCGTCGCTGTCAAACCCATGGACAACCCCACTGTTCCGAATGCCGATACCATCTCAAACAGATACGCGAGAAAAGCTTCCCGGGGCGCGGTCACCTCATGACCACTCAGCGTGTCCCCGACGAGCAGCATGAACAAGACCAAACCAATGATCCCAATCGAAACGAGAACCAGCGATACGCTCCGGGTCACGGTTTCGTTTGGAATGCTTTTTTTGAAAATATTGACACGTCTTCGCTTCCTGATCCGAGATACAGTGAACGCCGTCAGGAGCGCCAGCGTCGTAGTTTTGACGCCGCCCCCGCAGGAGCCCGGCGAGGCGCCGAAAAACATGAGAAAGATCATCATGGCAAGCGTGGCGTCTTTCAGCGAGGCAATATCCACCGTGTTGAAGCCGGCAGTACGACAGGTTATGGACTGAAACAGTGGGGCCAGGATGCGATGCGAAAGTGATGGCCCCTCTTCCAACCCCTGCCGCTCCAGGAAAGCAAACAGCAAGGCGCCGCTTAAGATTAAGATTGCGGTCGTTATCAGCACGGTCTTGGTCTGAATTGAAAGCCTGCAGCGTTTATGTCTGTGAGATTTGATCCAGCATTGGAGGTCATAGAGCACCGGAAAGCCGACGCCCCCCACGACGATCAATGTGCAAACGACCGCATTGAGCAGGAGGTTGCCGCTGTAGCGCATCATGCTGTCGGGAAACAGCGCAAACCCGGCGTTGCAAAACGCCGAAACCGAGTGAAAGACCGCCGTATAAACGGCAGGCAAGAAGGGCAGTTCCCGGCTCCAATGGGCAGTCAGCAAGACGGCTCCGATGGTTTCCGCGCCGAGCGTGAAAAAGACAATACTTCTCACGAGGCTGAATATGTCCTCGCGCGGGGTGTGGGCAAACAGGTCCTGCATGACCATCCGGTGACGAATGGATATGTTTTTCCCCATCCATTGGAAAAGGGCCACCGAAATGGTCATGACGCCAAGGCCACCGACCTGGATAAGCGCGAGGATCACGCACTGACCAAAAACGGTGAAATAGCTACCCGTATCCACCACCGCCAGACCCGTGACGCATACCGCGGAGGCAGCCGTGAAAAGCGCATCTACCCAAGGGATGTGACCGGTCGTGGTGGAAATGGGGAGTATGAGTGCGAGCATCCCCACAGTGATGACCACAAGAAAACTGCCCAGCACCAAAACCGCTGGATGGGCCTTGAGGATCCGGTTCCGGAAGGTCATGATTACCGCCTCGGATTCCGATAGTATTCGCAGGCAAGATGGTCCTCGGCTTCACAGATTGCATGCAGCCGGCGGCCCCCCAGGGCCATCCGATCCAGGTAGGCGCCACACACCGTCAACTCGTGTCGGGAATCGATTTGGCTGTAATTTAAGAAAGGGCATACTGTCTTCAGACGCCGCTCCGTCCGATCCGCTGATCCCAACCCCTCGATGATCGCCTCCACCTGGGTTGAATCCAGTCTGACGTCACCGATATACCGGACATAATCGACTTTTGCCCGCTTCAGATCTTCAATCAATTTGCGGTGCTTTGAACTCAGGAGAGCCAGTACTGGACACTGTTTGGTGTGGCTGTTGCGCTTCAACGCGGCACTCAATTCCACAAGGGCATCACGTTCCCGGATGGGCATCTGCCCAAAGGAAACCACAATGATATTAGGTTTCCAGTCAACGGCCTTGTCCATGCACTGGATCGGGCTGGTAACCCATTCTTCCCCGGGCGACGACGGGTCAACGATGCCGCCGGCCAGGTCGCACAGCAAGAACCGAAGGTGTCCCTCGGTACCGACTCCAATTGGTTTGATCGCTTCTCTTTTCATCAATCATTTTTCCCGTGGTGTCCGCGCCAGTATTCGCCGGCCGTCCCCGCCGATCTTAAACAGGCTAACGATCACCACGATGAACTCCAGGCGCCCGAGGAACATGGCGATTGTTTCGGACCACAAGGCGGCGTCCGGCATCTGGGGTGTGGTGACACCAACTGAAAGCCCTACTGTTCCGATAGCGGAAGCAAATTCAAAGAGAGAGTCGACAAGATTGTAGCCACAGGCGCATAAGATCATGACGCCGAGCACATAGGTCCCCAGATACAAGAAAATAAAAACCATCATCTGACGAATCCTGGCGTCATCCACAAAGACACGCGTATTTCCCTCCCAAATGGGACGCTCCAATACCGCGGTGCGGGGCATCAGGTAGCGTTTGATGTCCCACCAGAGCATCTTCCACAATAGATAGACTCGATACTGTTTGATTCCGCCGGCCGTGGAACACGTTCCCCCGCCAATCAGCATCAGAATGATCAGCAGAAACAAACCGAAGGCATTCCAATTGCCGTAGCTAACGGTTGAAAAGCCCGTGGTGGTTATGGCCGTCACTGTCTCGAAGACAGCGACTCGGATTGATTTCCCTATCTGTGGGTAGAGCGCCCGGCTCGTCAGGAGGAACATGGCTGCGACTGATAAAGGGATCAGCACCGCTAACAGGCGCACCTCGCCATTTCGCGCCACCAATCGCAGATTGCCGCACCACAGCAACCAGGCAGTCACAAAGCTTAAATTGCCGAGAAGCATGAGCGGCAGGGTCACGGCCTCAATGGCGGTAGAATCCCAATATCCGATACTCTCGACCCGCGTGGAGAACCCGCCCGTGGAGACAGCGGCGAAGGCATGGTTGACCGCGTCAAAAAACGACATGCCCGCCATCCAGTACGCCATGGTTCCGGCGATGGCGTAGCCCACATAGAGCATCAGAACCAAACGCGCCGACCGCCGGACATGCGGTACGAGTTGGTCACTGCGGCCCTCGGCGCTCGAGATGCCAACGCCAAGGGGACCGACGATGGCCGACATCATGATGATGGCCAACCCTGCTCCGCCGGCCAATTGGATGATGCTGCGCCAGATCAGAATCATTCTGCCGGCGTTGGTTACGTCCACGACCGAGAGTCCGGTGGTGGTCCATCCGCTTACCGATTCAAATAGGGCCCGTGAATACCGAAGATCCAAAGCGGATGTAAACGGCCATGCGGAAAAAAGGATGACGACGATCCAGCTCAACAGAACGATGATACCGCCCTCCTGAACAGTGAGAGTGACGTTGAGCGGGAAACGAAACGCCTTCCACAAGACAATTCCTAAAAGAAAAAGGCAGACCGCGGGCAGACCGAAGGCCCATGCAAGATCGGCCTCCTCGGGATGCGATATGAGAATCAGAAGCGGCGTCACCATCACCGCGCTGGATAGAAGCAGAATCATTCCGACTGCGGAAATGATCGCGGCATAACGTTGTTTGAGGTAATCTTTTTCTCGCAAGGCCCAGTCCCTCTAAGTCCGTTCGCCGGTGAAGGCTTTGAGCACCGGGCCATGGTTTTCTGGCAGTGTGATCAGCACCACGCGGTCGCCTGCCAGCAGGTCATTGGCACCCCGAGGGACGATCGGCTTGTTGTCGCGGATCACGACCGCCACCAAAGCGTTCTCAGGCAGGTCGATATCCTTCAAGAGCCTCCCCACGACCGGCGAATCGTCATCGAGCACAATCTCCGTCACATTTACCCGGCCTTCCCCCACGGGCAACAAGTTGGTGATCTGCTCCAAGGACGCCCGCTGTTCAATCAGACTGCCGATGATGCGGGTTGTGGAAAACCCCGAGACGCCCAGCTTTTCGAACACCTCGGCGTTGTCAGGGTCGTTTGCCAGTGCCACGGCCCTGGGAACGCCGAATTTGAGGGATGCCAGTTGACAGATAACCAGATTGTCCTGATCGTTCGGAGTGATCGCGAGCACCGCGTCAGCCCCCATTGCGCCGGCTTCCTTGAGAATCCCGGCATCGCTTCCGTCGCCGCAAACCACCGTGGCGGCTAGTTGTCGGGCCAATTGGACGCATTCCTCCTGTTTCCGGTTGATGATGACAACCTGGTATCCCCGCGCCGTAAAATTCCGGCAAAGAAAATAGAGCGTTTTGCCGCCACCGACGATGAGCACTTTCATGATCGCGCTCCTTCCCGTTCGGCGGCTCCATTCACCACAGCCCGGAGGAACATTTGCTCGGCCACGGATGTTGGGCAAATGGTATCGATACCCAATTGCGCGTAGACTTCCTCTCGCTTGGGATCGAATACCCTGGCCAGCACATGGGAAACACTGAAAATCCCCCGGGCCACCTGGGCCACCATCAAGTTGACGTTATCCTCGTGTGTCGTGGCGATCAGAATATCCGCCTTGTTGAGCTTGGCCTCCTTAAGCACCGCCATTTGGGTGGCGTCCCCGTCAACTCGAAAGCCGCTGAAATCCGGCGACAGATCACTGAAGGTGGCCTCGTCCCTGTCGATCACCACGACCGAATTGCCGGCGCGACTGAGCTGGTTGGCCAGACGAGAGCCAAGCCGACCGCACCCCACGATCACGATGTAGCGGTTATTTTTCATTCAGATCCTCTTCGGCGCTGTCATCCTTTGAATCTGTAGCCTTCTTGTCCGGTCCGAGATCGATCCTGCCGTATTTGTTCCAGGACGTGGCCCGTTCCAGGTTCGCCCAGGCCGGTTTGAAGGTAGGGTCGATATCCAAGGCCGCCCGGTAGAACTTCTGAGCCTCCAGCCAGTCACCCTTGATTTCAAGCAAGGCTCCAAGAAGGTTGTATGCCTCCGGTTGGGCCGGGTCCGCGGCTATGGACTTTCGGACTGTTTCACGAGCAGCGGAAAAGCTACGATCCGAGATGTGTCGTTTGGCGAGCTCGATCAATGAGATGTAATCGACGGCGTTCTCTTCATCCAGCGCTTCGCGCTCCAACACTTGGGTCGCCACCTCTCGAATCTCACCGGGGCTGAAAGGCTTCTGAATGAAGTCCACCGCGCCGAGTTTCATGGCCTCCACGGCGGATTCAACCGTCCCGTGGGCGGTGATGATGATTACCCGGATTTTGGGCCAGTCGTCCTTGATTTTCCGAAGGACCGCCATCCCGTCTATCCCAGGCATTTTCAAATCCAAAAACACCAAACCGAACGGGCTTTCTCGAAGCTTCCGAAGCGCTTCTTCGCCATTCACAGCCGTCTGGACTGGAATTTCAAGAGTTTCCAATGACTGCGAAATGGTCAGACGGATGTTCTTTTCGTCGTCAACGACCAGAATTGGTTTCTTTTCCATGTGTTCCTCCTATTGCGCCACCGGCAGGGTGAATGCGAAGGTGCTTCCTCGACCGGCGGACGATTCCACCCAGATCGCACCGCCGTGGGCGCGTACGATCTCCTTACAGATGGCCAAGCCTAAACCCGTCCCACCCGCTTCTTGCCCCTTAACCTGGACGAACTTCTGAAATATCTTGGATTGGTACTCAGGAGGAATCCCCGGTCCATCGTCACGCACGGATAAATGGACGTGGGGTCCGATCCTGTGCGCCATAAGACTTATGTGGCCACCCTTGCTCACATACCGCAAGGCATTCGAAATCAGATTGGTCAGTACCCATGCTACCTTGTTGGCATCGGCGCGGACCTTGGGCATGTCACCAGTGAGCTCTGATGTCAGCGAAACATCTTTCATGTCCATTTGGTTTTTGAAAACCGTTTTAACATGCTCAAACAAGGTGGGGACCGGAACACTCTCGAACTCCAGTTCGATCCTGCCCGCCTCGATTTTGGAGAGGTCAAGCAAGTCATTGACGAGCGCTTTCATGCGGTGGACCTCCTCGTGCGCGACTTGCAGGAGATCCCGGTCCTTATCGGCAAGCCCCTGGGAGGCGTGTTCCAGAAGAAGATCCACGCTCATGCCCAGACTGGTCAGCGGGGTGCGCAGCTCGTGAGAGGCGGCCATGACGAATTCACTCTTGAGGCGCTCCACTTCCTTCAGGCGGGTGACATCCCTCAGCAAGAGCACGATGCCGGAAAGACTCCGGTCCCTTCCCCGAATGGCCGTAACGGAAAAGAGGTAGTGCCTGGAAGCGTCTCCCTTCTGGAGAACGATAATCCGCTGTTCGTCGGGAACAGCGGGTTGTGCGCCAGTCTCGACGGTCTTGCGGATAAGCTCGCAAACCTGGGGGTCCGGCAGAATGCCCATGCACTGCAATGGGGAGTTTTCAGTGAATTCCAAATCCAGCAAGCGGCGCGCGGCGGGGTTGATGGCGGTCACCTTGAGCTTGGTGTCGAAAACCACCAAGCCATCCTCGATGCTTGCAAGAATCGCCTCACCCGTGTTCTTCTCGGAGATGATCTGCTCGATATTCATCTCGTGATAACGGCCAAGCTGGTGGGCCATTTGATTGAACTCCTCGGCCAGGCGCCCCAGTTCGTCGCCGGTTTCCACGGTTACCTGGACGGCGTAGTCACCCGAGGAGATTTTCCGTGACGCCTCCATGAAGCGCCGGATCGGTCGGACGATCCGCTCGGCGAGAAAAAGGCTGAACATCAGGGCTACGATCAGGGCCGATGCCGCCACAAGCAGCGTTGACCAGATAGCGCGCGTGGCTACCTTTCCGGCCCTAAGGCTGGCGGCATACATTGTCTCCTCGTTGAGGTTGCGCAGGCCGATGCAGGCCTCGCGCACCTTGGCGAAAAGGGGGTAGACCGTTTCCTGATAATAGGTGGGTCGTAAAGCCGCTTTGGCGGTTTCACGCGAGTCGGTCAACTCCGAGAATTGTCTCCGATAGATCGCGTAGTCGGCCTCAATGGATCGGGCAAGTTGCGCCTCGCCCTGAATCGTGATGTTATCCTTTGCACGCGCCAGCCATTCCAGAAAGACCGCCTCGTTTTCCCGGAATTGGGCGATTCCTTTGTCGGCGTCGCCCAGAAACATGAGCAGCATGCCACTGTCCTGGCGCTCCAGGGCGTCCACCATGTTTTCGGCGGCAAGGATGCTGCGGTAGTTCTCGCTCAGGATGGCATCGGTCGCCTTGCCCAGCGATATCAGGTTTGAAACCGCCCACACGACCACAAGGCCCATGAGGGCAAAGGCGACGCCATATCCGATTAAGATTTTCTTTTTCAACGTCATGGGACTTTAGCCTCCGATCGGTTATTGCAGGCACCAATGCAAAGAGCATCAGCCATGCCATTATTCAGAGTTAACAATTTCAATAGGTTGTGAGAGATATCGGGGGGACGGCCTTGAAGCCTGAAAGGTCGGGTCGGCAATGGCCTTGCAAAATGCAAGGCGGAGGGGGATAAAAGACGGAATCAGATACCGTAGGTTTTCCTCCTGCGCCAGAGCGTCGCCTGGTCGATACCCAGAACGTCCGCGGCTTCCTGGAGCGAGGAGGTGTCGGCCATAACTCTTCTGATGTGCAGCTCTTCGATGGTGGACAAGGGCACCTTGTCACCGAGGGCGGGTGTGCCAGCGGCGGGCGCGATGTTGTCGGGAAGATCGGATCTGTCGATCCGTTCGCTGCTGCCCAGAATTACAGCCCGCTCGATGGTGTTGCGCAGCTCGCGCACATTTCCTGGCCACGCATGGCTCGTCAACGATTTTTCGGCCTCCTCGGTGAGCCCAAGCAACATCTTGTGGTTGGCTCGACAGAAATAAGCGAGGAAATCCATGGCTAACGGCAAAATGTCATCCGGCCGCTCCCGAAGCGGAGGGATCGTTAGGCAAATCACGTTGAGCCGGTAGAACAGGTCTTCCCGGAAGCGGCCCTCGGCCACGCGTTTTTCAAGGTCGGCGTTTGTGGCCGCGATGATACGCACATCCGCCTTGCGGACCTTCGATTCCCCGAGACGCTCGTATTCCTTGTCCTGAATAAACCGCAACAATTTGGCCTGCACCGACGGCGCCAGATCGCCGATTTCATCCAAGAAGAGCGACCCCCCCTCGCAGGCCGCGATGCGTCCCGGATTGTCGCGCACCGCCCCCGTGAACGATCCTTTGGCATGCCCGAACAACTCGCTCTCAATAAGATCGGGCGGTACCGCCGGACACGCCACAACCCCCATGGGCTTCGCCGCTCTCGGACTCCAGTGATGGATAGCTCTGGCAAACACTGATTTGCCCGTACCGCTTTCCCCGCAAAGCAGGACGATCGCCTCCGAGGGAGCGGCTTTTCTTGCGGTCTCGATGACCCGCTGCATGCCGGCACTCAGGCTCTGAAGCCGATCCTCGGGTCCAAGCCGCTGCGCGTACTCCTTGAGCGCGGCGATCTCTGTTTCAAGTTCACGAATCCTGCCGATCCGCCGGGTAAGGAGCTTGACCTGATCCGGGGTGAAAGGTTTGGCGATATAGTCGGTGGCACCTCGCTTCATGGCTTCCACGGCACTCTCGATGGAGGCATGCGCCGTGATGACCACAACCTTGGTCCAAGGTGAATCCGACATCAGGCTGGGGATCAGGTCCATACCGTTTTCCTCACCCAGTTTAAGATCCACAAAGGCCAGATCGAAGGAATGCCTGCGCGCTTCCTCGGTGGCGTCGGCTGGGTTGCTCACGGCGATGACCGTGTGTCCCTCAGCCGCCAGGCAATACGAGAGCGTCTTGCGGATATTGGCTTCATCGTCCACGATGAGGACTTTGAGGGGCGTGAATTCAGCGTCGCTATTGGTCTTCATGAATGGTCCTGTTTTAAGCGCCTTTCACGGCTTGAACGTTTCAGCCTTCCTACTGCCCAAGGGGACATTCGCGGTGATGGCCTGCGGCTCTTCTGGAGGGCGCTGCAGGAGCGGCTTCTTGCATGTCACTTCAATTCTTTGATTTTTTTTAAATCCGCTTCTTTACCGACCATGATGAGAAGATCGCTGTCCTTGACCACAAAATCAGCCGTGGGCACCATCACGAAGCGCTCCGGGACCAGTTCCTTGATGGCGATGATGTTGACCCCGTAGCGCTGGCGCAGATCGAGTTCGCGCAGCGACCGACCGATAAACGGTGATGGAGGAGCGACCTGGGCGATGGTATAGTCCTCTTCCAAAGGGAGAAACTCCAGGATGTTGGGCGAGGTCAGCTGCAACGCCAGGCGCTTGGCCATGTCCACGCCCGGCCGGATGATTTCCGATGCCCCCAGCAGCTTGAGGATTTCCCCGTGATCGTCGTCCTCGGCCTTGGCGATGATGCGGGTGATTCCCAACCGGCGGAGGTGGAAGCAGATCAGGATGCTGGGTTTGATGTTGGCCCCCGTACTGACGATCACCGCGTCCACCTCGCCCAACCCCAACCCTTTGAGCGCTTCCATATCGGTCACATCCTGCACGATGGCGCTGGTGCAAAACGGTTCAACGGCCTGGACCCGCTCCTTGCTGCGGTCGATGGCGATCACCTCGTTTTTGTTCTCGTAAAGGGCTTTGGCAACATAAAAACCAAAGCTCCCGACGCCGATCACGGCGAATCGTTTCATGTTTCCCTCCCCTTATCCGATCATCAGGTTTTCCTCTGCGTATTGAACGCCTTTGGTCGACCCCCCGCCGGCGATAATGTAAGTGAATGCGGGAACCCCCACGCGGCCGATGACCATCAGCACAATGATCACCAGTTTGCCGGACCAGGAGAGTACGGGGGTCACGCCCATGGAGAGGCCGACCGTGCCGAACGCCGATATGGTTTCGAAAAGGAAGTTCAAAAATTGACGATTCCCCTGGACGCGGGCGCCATGGTCTGGATCCATGAACACGATCAGGAAAACGGCAATGCAGATCGCAGCCATTGAAAAGACCAGAACGGAAATGCTCTTGCTGACGGTATCCTGGGGAATCGTCTTTTTGAACAGATTGACGCATTTGTAACGCATCAAACGGCTCCAGGAAAAGGCCACCAGGACGGTGAAGGTCGTTGTTTTGATGCCGCCCCCGCAGGATCCCGGCGAGGCCCCCACCAGCATCAGAAACATCATGAACACCAGTGTGGCCGTATTGAGGGAGGCGATCTCGAGGGTGTTGAAACCGGCGGTGCGGCAAGTGACCGATTGAAAAAAGGCCGACAACAGTCCCTGACCGTTTGAATTGTTCAGGGATTTTTCGGACATCAGGATCACCAGGGTGCCGACGGTGATCAGGCCGGCGGTGGTCAGCAGAACGCTTTTGGTCTGGAGCGACAGTTTTCCGCGCGCCCCACGCAGGGCTCGACGGTAAATCTCGTACACCACCGGGAATCCGATCCCGCCCAGAATGATCAGCCCGCAGATCGTCAAATTCAAAAAAACCGAGGACCGCCCGTCCATGAGGTTGTTGCTGAATTGGGAAAAGCCGGCGTTGCAGAAGGCCGAAACCGAATGAAAAACGGCCTTGAAGAGTGCCTCGGAAAAGGGGAAAGCGGGCCGCCAGTAAAAAAACAAGAGGACCGCGCCCGCGGCCTCGACGGCCAAGGTGAAAAGGAGAACCGAACGGATCAGATAATAGATGTCTTCCCGCGGGGTGTGCGAAAAGACTTCCTGCATGGCCATGCGCTGCTGAAAGACCACCTTTTTGCCGATGATCTGAAAAAGCGCCACGGAAAGTGTCATGATCCCCAATCCGCCGATCTGAATCAGCAAAAGGATCACGATTTGCCCGAAGAAGGTGAAATAGGTGCCGGTGTCCACGACGATCAGGCCGGTGACGCAGACCGCCGAGGTGGCCGTAAACAGCGCGTCGAGCACATTGATGGCGCCGTCGACGGTGGCCGCCGGGAGCATCAAGGCCAGGGACCCGGCGGCGATCGTCGCCAGATAGCTGAGCAGCAGCAAGTTGGTGGGGTGCGCCCGGCGCACCCGGTTTTGAAGCCACGCGATCATCTTTTCCTGCCAAACCCACCGGTTTTTCAGTTCCGCCCAGTTTTCTCTTTCCACGCGGCCATGGCTGTCAGCTACCGACGGAGCAGTTGGCCGATCTTTTCCAGCAAGCCCACGACTGAAAATGGTTTCTGAATAAACGCAACGTTAGCCTGCAACACCCCGCGGTGGGCGATCACGTTTTCGGTGTAGCCGGACATGTAAAGAACCCTGGCCTCGGGGTGGTGCGCGCAGATCCTGGCGTAAACCTCGGGCCCTTTCATTCCCGGCATGACGACATCGGTGAGCACCAGGTGGAGGGGGCCGTCATGTCCGGCGGCGCGCCGGACGGCGTCTTCGACCGAATCGGAATCGATCACCCGGTAACCGCCGCGTCTCAGAATGTCCACGGCCAACCGGCGCACGGCCGCATCGTCTTCCACCACCAAAACCGTCGCGGCGCCGGCCCCATCATCCTCGTGCGGGACAGCCTGAACCTCGACCGCGGCCACCGCCTCCGAACACAGCGGCAGGTAGACCTTAAAAGTGGTTCCTCGACCCGGTTCGCTGTGCGCCCAGATGCCGCCCTCGTGCTGCTTGACGATCCCGTAGGTGGTTGCCAGCCCCAGGCCCGTGCCTTTTTCCTTGTCCTTGGTGGTGAAAAAGGGCTCGAAAATGCGGCTCAGGATGTCCTGGTGCATGCCGCAGCCGGTGTCGCTGACCCCGATCATGGCATAATCGCCGGGGGTTAGACCAGGCTTGTTTGCGGTGTAGGCGTTGTCCAGTGCCACCGCCGCGGTTTCGATGGTCAGGGTTCCCCCCTCGGCCATGGCATCGCGGGCGTTGACCGCCAGGTTCATCAGCACCTGCTCCAGTTGCGCCGCGTCCGCCTTGACGGTCAGTGACTGCGATGCGAGGGCGAGTTTCAATACGATGTCTTCCCCGATCAGGCGCCCCAGCAGGCGTTTAAAACCGGCCACCACGCGGTTGATGTCCACGACCTTGATTTCCAGCAGCTGTTTGCGGCTGAAGGCCAGCAGTTGGCGGGTCAGGTCTCTGGCCCGCTGGGCGGCCTCATGAATGGCCCTCAGGGGGTCGTGGTGCGGGTGGTCGCGCCCAACGCCCTCCAGCACCATTTCGCTGAAGCCCAGAATGACCGACAGGAGATTGTTGAAGTCGTGGGCCACGCCGCCTGCCAGGCGGCCCACGGATTCCAACTTCTGAGCCTGGTGAAGCTGCTCTTCAAGATAATTCTGCTGAAGCCGGGCCTGGATGATTTCGGTGGTATCGCGCGCAAAGACCAGGGCGCCGTCGGAGCCGGCAAAGTGGATCGGAACCGCCGTCACTTCGACATGCACCGGGCCGCCGTCCAGCCGCAGAAAGACCTCGTCCTGCCGCGGGGCCGTCGATTGCTTGCGGTTCAGGCGGTACATGCGTTCGGAAACCGCCTGGCGGAAATCGGGGTGCAGGCGCTCCAGGACCGGTCGGCCGATCAGATCCGCGGGTGCCGCGGCGCCGAAAAGTCGGGCTCCGGCCTGATTCAGATAGCTGAAATTTCCCTCGGTTTGAACAAAAACGGCATCCGGAGCGCTTTCCACCAGCAGTCGAAACCGCTGCTCACTCGCACGCAGCGCCTCCTCCGCGCGCTTGCGTTCGGTGATGTCCTCCACCGCCCCCATGATGCCGATCACCGCGCCGCCGTCATCCAGGATGGGCGCGGTGGAAAGGCTGCAGTCCACCGGACTGCCGTCCTTTCTAAGCCGCACCAACTGAAGGTTGGAAAAATTCTGGCCGGCCATCAAACAGCCGTGAAGCCGGCTGAATTCGGCCTGTTTGTCGTCGGGCACGATGGGCAGGGGCCGGCCCACGACTTCATCGGCCTTCCAGCCGAAGATCCGCTCGGCCGAGGCGTTCCAGGTCAACACGTTTCCCTGGGGATCAATACTATAGAGCGCCACTGGCGAGCAGGCGATCATGGCCCGCTGAAACGCCTCGCTCCTTTCGAGGGCCACTTCGATCCGCTTGCGCTCGGTGATGTCATCGACGATGGAGTAGAGCAATTGGCGGCCGCGCACCTGGATCGGACCGCTGATGACCTCGACAACCCGAATCGAACCGTCGGCCCGCCGGTGGCGAAAGTTGAAATGATCCCGCCGCTTGCCGACGGCCGCCGCCATTTCGCTGCGAATCTGCTCCCCGCTCAGGGTGTTGATATCGGAAATCCTCATTCGGGTCAGCACTTCGTGCGGCCAGCCGTAAAAGGTGCAGGCGGCCGGATTAGCGTCCACGATCGCGCCGTCGTCCGGATCGATGATCAGCATCGCGGCATGATTGTTGTAGAAGAGGCTGCGGTAGTGGGATTCGCTCTCCATCGTTGCCCTTTCAGTTGCGCTTTGCGTTGATGTCGGCGGTCGTGGCGGCGGGTGCGGGCGCTGGATGCGGCCGCTGTGGGCCAGCCATGCGGTTGCAATCAAGGCGTCCGACGGGAAAAACCGCGTTCCCGGCTTCCCAGGCATCGTTATCATAAGCTTTTCGCTGGCGCCAGTCTGCGGGCGGGTGCGCAGGGCGTTCGCGTTTGGAGGGTTGATTCTTTCGATGCCGGCGGCACCTGCGCCGAACCCCTGAGAGCTGGCACGACCGGCAGGACTGCATTACCCGATTATGCCCGCACCCGGATTCCAGAGGGATCCGGGTGGGGTTTATCTTCAAACTCGAGTTGCACGACCCGGTCGATTTTGCGGCTTTCCCAGAGGAGGGGCTTTGTTTTGTGCCGGGAATCGACAGCCGGGGAAAACCCGTCGAGGTCTCCCGGATGGGACGCGGCGCCCTTCTGGTGGCGGTCAATCCCAGACCCAATGTCGCGCTTCACCTGATGACAGCGCACCTGAAATCGAAGCTTCTGACCTACCCCAGCCGGTCGGGCCGTGCACGCTTCGCACCCCAGGATGAGGATGAAAGCGCCTGGGCCGCGGGCATCGCGCTTATCAAGCGCACCGCGGAGGCCGTCACCCTGCGCGTCAAGGCCAACGCGCTGTTGGCCGACAATGACCACGATGCGCTGATTCTGCTCGGCGATCTGAACGACGTTGTGGATGCTGC
>Ga0105107_10000190_pt1 | contig 35667 bp, 30 predicted proteins | sample PPLLaktember2015_6_FD_79335 | JGI IMG/M metagenome (GOLD analysis project Ga0105107, IMG submission 79335) | Freshwater sediment microbial communities from Prairie Pothole Lake near Jamestown, North Dakota, USA - PPLs Lake P8 Core (1) Depth... | ecosystem: Environmental > Aquatic > Freshwater >...
CTCGCGAGCATGGACGTCGAGGAGTCGATCCGCGCCAACCCGATCGACGGCGTGGTGCTGCTCTTCGGCTGCGACAAGACGACTCCGGCGCTGCTGATGGGCGCGGCGAGCGTCGACGTGCCCGCGATCGGCGTGTCGGGCGGACCGATGCTGTCGGGCAAGTGGCGCGGCCAGGACATCGGCTCGGGCACCGGCACCTGGCAGATGAGCGAGGAGGTGCGCGCCGGGAAGATGCCGCTCGAAGATTTCTTCGAGGCTGAGTCGTGCATGCACCGCTCGCACGGCCACTGCATGACGATGGGCACCGCCTCGACGATGGCGTCGATGGTCGAAGCGCTCGGGATGGGACTTCCCGGCAACGCCGCGTTCCCGGCGGTGGACGGACGGCGGAACGTGATCGCGCGAATGGCCGGGCGGCGCGCCGTCGAGATGGTCAAGGAGGACCTCCGCATGTCGAAGATCCTCACGCGCGAGGCGTTCGAGAACGCGATCATGACGCTCGCGGCCATCGGCGGTTCGACCAACGCCGTGATCCACCTGCTGGCGATCGCCGGCCGCATGGGGGTGAAGCTCGAGCTGGAGGATTTCGACCGGCTCGGCAGCCGGCTGCCCTGCCTCGTGAACCTGCAGCCGTCGGGGCACTACCTGATGGAGGACTTCTGCTACGCGGGCGGGTTGCCCGCGGTGCTGCGCGAGCTGGGCCAGGCGGGTGCGCTGAACAAGAACGCGCTCACCGCCAACGGAAAGACGATCTGGGACAACAACAAGGACGCCCCCTGCCACAACCGCGAAGTCGTCTTCGCGTACGAGAAGCCGTTCAAGCCGTCGGCGGGCATCGCGGTGCTGAAGGGCAACCTGGCGCCCGATGGCGCGGTGATCAAGCCTTCGGCGGCGACGCCGTCGCTGCTCAAACATCGCGGCCGCGCAGTGGTGTTCGAGGACATCACGGACTTCCACAAGCGCATCGACGACGAGAGCCTCGACGTCGACGAGTCCTGCATCATGGTGCTCAAGAATTGCGGGCCCAAGGGTTATCCCGGGATGGCGGAGGCCGGCAACATGCCGCTGCCGCCGAAGGTGCTGCGCAAGGGGATCACCGACATGGTGCGCATCTCGGACGCGCGCATGAGCGGCACCGCGTACGGCACGGTCGTGCTGCACAGCGCACCGGAGGCGGCGGCGGGCGGCCCGCTCGCGTTCGTGCGCAATGGCGACATGATCGAGCTCGATGTCGCGAGCCGGAAGCTCCACCTCGAGGTGTCCGATGCGGAACTCGCGAAGCGCAAGGCCGAGTGGAAGGGCCCGCCGCAGCACCTCGCGCGCGGCTACAACAAGCTCTATGTGGACCGCGTGATGCAGGCGAACAAGGGAGCCGACCTCGACTTCCTCGTCGGCAAGAGCGGGTCGGCGGTCCCCAAAGACAACCACTAGCCGGCCCGCTGGCGTGCGCCCGGGCTCAGGCGCGCGTCACCACCGGCGCGTCGTCGATGAAAGGCTCCGGCTTCGTTTCGGCGCGCAGCTCGTCGACCGGCGGTTCCTCGGGCAGCTCGGTGGCCGTCTCGGTCGCAGGGATGTCGTGCGGCAGGAACCCGCCCGACTGGTGCCGCCACAGCCGCGCGTAGTGGCCGCCCACCCGCAGCAGCTCGTCGTGCGTCCCCGCTTCGACGATGCGGCCGGCTTCCAGAACGATCAAGCGGTCCATCCGCGCGATGGTCGAGAGTCGGTGCGCGATCGCGATCACGGTCTTGCCCTCCATGAGGCCGAGCAGCTGCTCCTGGATGGCGAGCTCCACCTCGCTGTCGAGCGCCGAAGTCGCCTCGTCGAGCACGAGGATCGGCGCGTCCTTCAGCACGACGCGCGCGATCGCGACCCGCTGCCGCTGTCCGCCGGAGAGCTTGACGCCGCGCTCGCCCACGTGAGCCTCGTAGCCCGTGCGGCCGGTCCAGTCCTGCAGCCCGACGATGAACTCGTGCGCCTGCGCCTTGCGTGCGGCCGCCTCCACCTCGGCGTCGCTCGCGCCCGGGCGGCCGTAGCGGATGTTGGCCGCGATCGAGCGGTGCAGGAGCGAGGTGTCCTGCGTCACCATGCCGATCGCCGCGCGCAAGGATTCCTGGGTTACGGTGCCGATGTCCTGGCCGTCGATGCGGATCGCGCCCCGCTCCGGCTCGTGGAAGCGCAAGAGCAGATTGACGAGCGTGGACTTGCCGGCGCCCGAGCGCCCGACGAGGCCGACGCGCTCGCCGGGGCGGATCACGAGGTTCAGGCGGTCGAGCACCGGCTTGCCGTCGCTGCGGCCGTAGCTGAAGCTCACGTCCTCGAAGCGGATTTCGCCGCGCGTCACCTCGAGTGAGCGCGCGCCGGGGCGATCGCGCCCGTTGTGCGGGACGGCGATCGTCTGCATCCCTTCCTGCACTACGCCGATGTTCTCGAAGATGCCGGTCACCTCCCAGCTCACCCAGCCGGCGACGTTGGCGATCTGCCAGGCGAGCGGCAGAGCGGTGGCGACGACGCCCGCGCTCACCACGCCCTGCACCCAGAGCCAGATGCCGATGACCGCGGTGCCGGTGAGGAGCAGCGCGTTCATCACCGACAGCGCGAACATGAACTGCGAGATCAGCCGCATGTGGGCGCCGATCGCGCGCTGGTGGTCGTCGATCACCTCGCGCACGTAGGCGTCCTCGTCCGCGAGCCGCGCGAACAGCTTGACGGTGAGGATGTTGGTGTAGCTGTCCACCACCCGCGCCATGACGTGCGAGCGCACTTCCGAGCTCGCCCGGGCGAGGTCGCGCATGCGCGGGACGAAGTAACGGAGAAAGACGAGATAGCCGGCGAACCACAGCGCCGTGGGGACACCGAGCCGCCAGTCCGCGAGGGCCATCAGCACGAGCGCGCCGATGCCGTACACCGCGATGTACCAGACCGCCCGGATGCTCGCCATCACGCTCTCGCGCAGCGCGTTGGCGGTCTGCATCACCCGGTTGGCGATGCGGCCCGCGAAATCGTTTTGGAAGAACGGCCAGCTCTGGCGCACCACGTGCCAGTGGCTCTGCCAGCGGATCAGGCTGGTGGCGCCGGGGATGATCGCGTTGTGCCGGATCGCGACGTCGGCGAGCATCACCAGCGGGCGGACGATGAGCACGAGCCCCACCATGCCGACGAGCAGCGGCCATTGCTGGTCGAGCGCCGCCTGGCGGTCGGCGGCCTCCATGAGCGACACGAGCCTGCCGATGAAGACCGGGATCACCGTGTCGATCAGCGCCACCGTGAGGCTGGTGACGAACATCAGCGCGTACCAGCCCTTTGTCTGACGCACGAAGTGCCAGTAGAAGGCGGCGAGGCCGGACGGCGGCGCGCCCGGCCCGGTGCTGGCGGTGCCGCGAATGCGTGATTGGAGGTAGCTGAACATGGGGAACCGGGCCACTACGGCATGCGAGTACAGCGGGCGCGCCGACAGGGCGCGCGGGTCGAGTCTAAGACCTTTGTCGACGGAATGCCGGCGCGGTCACGATCGGACGGCGCGCGGCGCCAACGCGGAGCGCCACGGCCCTTTAATGCGGTATCTTCACGGTCGCCGATTCGCGTCGGCAGACGCCGCGCCCCCTTCCCCTCCTAATCCGATGAAGCTCAAACGCACCATGCTCCTGGCCCTCGCCCTGTTCGTCATTCCGCTCGCGATCAGCGTCGCGACGCACACGCCCGCCGCCGCCACCTGGCAGACCGCCTCGCGCGAGCCGACCGGGCTCGCGCCCGACCCCGCGCTGGTTCGCGAACCCGTGATCCAGGTCTACGCCGCGCGCACCTTCGGCTGGCGCGGCGCGTTCGGTGTCCATTCGTGGATTGTGGTCAAGCGCGAAGGCGCCACCGCGTTCACGCGCTACGACGTCGTCTTCTGGGGCGGGCCACCCCACGTGCGTCAGAACTACGCCGCGCCCGACGCCGAGTGGTTCGGCAGCCGCCCCGACCTGCTGGTCGACCGGCGCGGCGAGGGCGTCACAGCGCTCATCGACGAGGTCGAGGCGGCTGTAACGAGCTACCCGTACAACGACACGTACCGGACGTGGCCGGGCCCGAACAGCAACACGTTCATCGCCCACATCGGCCGCAGCGTGCCGGACCTGCGGCTCGACCTGCCGGCGAACGCGATCGGCAAGGACTACCAGCCGCTTGCGTCGGCACTCGGCCGCGCGCCGAGCGGCTCGGGCGTCCAGGCGTCGCTCTTCGGCCTGCTCGGCGTCATCGTGGCCCCGGAAGAGGGTCTGGAGGTCAACGTGCTCGGACTCTCGCTGGGCGTCGACGTCGCCGAGCCCGCGCTGCGGCTGCCCGGGCTCGGGCGGGTCGGCACTGCGCAGCGGCCGGATTGACCCATGGCCGAGTACACCCTCTATTGCTTCGCCCAGTCCGGCAACGCCTACAAGGCCGCGCTGATGCTCAACCTGTGCGGCGCTGACTGGCAGCCGCGATTCGTCGACTTCTTCAATGGCGAGACGCGCACGCCGGCGTACCGCGAGCTGGTGAACGAGATGGGCGAAGTCCCGGTGCTTGAACAGCGCGGACGCAAGCTGACCCAGTCCGGCGTCATTCTCGATGACCTCGCCTGCACCTTCGGGAAGTTCGGCTGGTCGAATGATGACGAGCGGCGCGAGATCTTGCGCTGGCTGCTGTGGGACAACCACAAGCTCACGAGCTACATCGCGACGCTGCGCTACTTCCTGCAGTTCGCGAAAGACCCGGACCCCGGCGCCGTCGCGTTCCTGAAAGGCCGCATGACCGGCGCGCTCGCCATCCTCGACAAGCACCTCGCCGTACAGCCGTTCGCCGTTGGCGAGCGCCTCACGATCGCGGACCTCTCGATGTGCGGCTATCTCTACTGGCCCGACGAGTTCGGGGTATCGTGGCAGGACCACCCACACATCGGCGCCTGGCTCGAACGCATCAGATCGCAACCCGGATGGGTCCATCCCTACACGCTGATGCCGGGGCATCCGCTGCCCACCAGGTCGGGGAAGTCCTGATGCGGCGCGCCGTTCTCCTGGCCGTGCTGCTGGTCGCAGCGTGCGGCGCACCGACGCCCCCTGCGCCGGAGAAACCCGCCGCGCCGCCACCCGCGCCGATTGCGGTTGCACCGGCGCCCCCCGCACCGCCGCAGGCCGCAGTACCCAAGCTGCCGCCGCCCCGGACGCCGCTCGACGCCTACAAGCGCGACGTCGCGCAGCGCATCCTGTCCGCCAACGCGGCGCACACCTTCGAGGGCCGCCCGCCCGAGACCCTGCAGGCCGTCGTGGTGCTCCAGTTCACGATCGAGCGCAGCGGCACGCTGACCGGCCTGAAGACGCTGCGCTCGCGGCATCCCCCACAGGAGAAGGTCGCGCTCGCGAGCGTCCGCGCTGCGGCGCCCTTCCCCGCCCCCCCTGTGGCCCTGCTCCGCAGCAGCCGCGTCGAGGTCGCCGAGACCTGGCTGTTCCGCGACGACGGCAAGTTCCAGATCCGCTCGCTCGCCGAGGGGCAGGCCGCCTCCGAGTAGGCCTGGCGCGGCGCGCTGGAACGGGCGTTTGACGACCATTCGGCCCACTTTGACGCTACCGCACCACGCTGCTACCTTCGGCCGACCATGACGACGCGCCCCAGGATCGCGATCACCATGGGGGACGCCGCCGGCGTCGGCCCGGAAGTGATCATGAAAGCGCTCGCGCACCGCGAGCTCTACGCGATCGCCCGACTGCTCGTCGTCGGGGACGCGAAGCGCCTCGGTCGGGCCGGACAGATCGTGCGGTCCGGGCTCGCCGTGCGCGCGATTGCGGATCCCGAGGACGCGGGCTTCGAGCCGGGCGTCGTCGACTGCATCGACCTCGCGCTCGTCCCGGTAGACACGCCGTTCGGCAAGCTCTCCACCGCCTGCGGCGAGGCCGCGTACCGCTTCATCGAGCGCGCCGTCGCGCTCGCGGTTGCGGGGAAGGTCGACGCGATCTGCACCGCGCCGCTCAACAAAGAGGCGCTCAACGCCGCCGGCCATCGCTACCCGGGCCACACGGAGATGCTCGCCGAGCTCACCGGCACGCCCGAGGTCTCGCTCATGTTGATCGCGCCGGGCATGCGCGTCATTCACGTCACGACGCACATCGGGCTGGTCGACGCGGTCGAGCGGATCGACGCCGGCCTGGTGGAGCGCACGATCGCGCGCGGCCGCGAGCTCGTTCGACGTGCCGGGGTGCCCGAGCCCCGCATCGCCGTGTGCGGCATCAACCCGCACGCGGGCGAGAGCGGGCTGTTCGGCCGCGGCGAGGAGGCGACGAAGATCGAGCCGGCGATCCGCGCGTGCGTCGCGCGCGGCTGGAAGGTGGAGGGACCGCTGCCCGCCGACACGCTCTTCTACCGTGCGCTCAAGGGCGACTTCGACCTGATCGTCGCGATGTATCACGACCAGGGCCACGGCGCTGTGAAGGCGGTCGCGTTCGACACCGGCGTGAACATCACCGCCGGGCTGCCCGTGCTCCGGACCTCGGTGGACCACGGCACGGCGTTCGACATCGCCGGCACCGGCAAGGCCGACGAGGGCAGCATGCTCGAAGCGTTGCGGCAGGCGGCGGCGCTCGCTCCACGCCCGTCCTGACGGCGCTTACGATTCCCGACTCACGACTGACGGAGTTCCCGATGCTCCAGGCCGCCGACCTCACCATCCGCCTCAATGCTGCCGACGACGTGGTCATCGCGCGCGTCGCCATCCCCGAGGGCACGCTGCTCGTGAAGGAGGGCAACGTGCGCGTCGCGGTGAAGGTGCCCGCCGGCCACAAGATCGCGACGCGCGACGTGAAGTCCGGCGCGCCCGTGCGCCGCTACAACCAGATCATCGGATTCGCGACGTGCGACATCAAAGCGGGCGACCACGTGCACGTTCACAACATCGCCATGGGAGACTTCGAAAGGGACTACGCGTTCGGCGCCGACGCGAAGCCGACGCAGTACATCGACCCGCCAGCGACTTTTCAGGGCTTCGTCCGTCCCGACAGTCGCGTTGCCACGCGCAACTACATCGGCGTGATCACGAGCGTGAACTGCTCGGCCACAGTGGCAAAGATGATCGCGCGGCACTTCGAGAACCGGCTGGACGACTTTCCCGGCGTGGACGGCGTCGTCGCGCTCGCGCACAAGACCGGCTGCGGCATGGCCTCCGAGGGCGAGGCGGTCGACATTCTCCGGCGCACCACCGCCGGCTACATCCGCCACGCGAACTTCCACTCGGCGCTGCTGGTCGGGCTCGGCTGCGAGGCGAACCAGATCAACAGCCTTCTCGCCGCGCAGGGGCTGAAGCGCACCGACCATCTTCACGCCTTCACGATCCAGGACAAGGGCGGCACGCGCAAGGCGGTCGAGGAAGGCGTCGCGCGCATCCGCGAGCTGCTGCCCGACGCGAACAAGGTGCAGCGCGAGACCGTGCCGGCAAGCCATCTCGTGCTCGGACTGCAGTGCGGCGGTTCGGACGGCTACTCGGGCATCAGCGCGAATCCGGCGCTCGGCGCCGCAGTCGATCTGCTCGTGCGCCACGGCGGCACGGCGATCCTGTCCGAGACGCCCGAAATCTACGGCGCCGAGCACCTGCTCACGCGCCGCGCCGTATCGCGCGAGGTCGGCGAAAAGCTCATCAACCGCATCAAGTGGTGGGAGGACTACACCGCGCGCAACGGCAACGAGATGAACAACAATCCGTCGCCGGGCAACAAGGCGGGGGGGCTCACGACGATCCTCGAGAAGTCGCTCGGCGCGGTCGCCAAGGGCGGCACGACGAACCTCGTCGACGTCTACGAGTACGCCATGCCCGTGACCGCGAAGGGCTTCGTCTACATGGACACCCCCGGCTACGACCCGGTGTCGGCGACCGGCCAGGTCGCCGGCGGCGCGAACATGATCTGCTTCACCACCGGCCGCGGCTCGGCCTACGGCTGCAAGCCCGCGCCGTCGCTGAAGCTCGCGACCAACACGCCGCTCTTCGCGCGCCAGGAAGACGACATGGACATCAACTGCGGCACCGTCGTCGACGGCAAGGAATCGATCGCCGCCGCGGGCGCGCGGTTCTTCGAGCTCGTGCTGCGCACCGCGTCGGGGGAGAAGTCAAAAAGCGAGCAGTGGGGCTACGGCGAGGACGAGTTCGCGCCCTGGATGCTCGGGGCGACGATGTGAGGCGCGCAGGCGTCCTGTTCGCGGCCTGCGCGCTCGAGGCCGCAACCGCGCACGCACAGTTGGTGGCACCCCGGCCGCTCCCGGCTCAGCCGATCATCGTCGTGCCGGGAACCGTCACCACGATCCCGGTCGAGAGCTGGGGTGCGATCGCCTATCACCGCGCCACCGGCGCGTTCGGCTACAGCTTCGACCACGCCGGCCAGCGGGAAGCCGGCACCGCGGCGCTCGAAGCGTGCGCCCATCCCGAGTGCACCGTCGTCGCGAGCTACAAGAACGCCTGCGGCGCGCTCGTGGACGGCCCCACCGGCCCCTCGTTCGCCGAGGGCGTCACAGCGCAGGAAGCCGAGACGAAGGCGCGGCTCAGGTGCACCGATCCTCAGTGCCACGTCATCGTGTGGTCCTGCACGAAATAGCACCGCGCGCCCCTCGCACCGTTCGTCGCCCTTCGTCGACCGCCGATCCGCACCGCCTGTCGCCCTCTCGACATGGGCGTCGCGATGTCGTTGGGGTCGTGACTTTCCTCCCCAGGGGCACGTGACCTTTGTCACGGCGTGCCGATGACGTGGGCATACGCGTCTGGCATAGTCGGGCGGACAAGAAGAACAACACAGGCAGCGCCGGGCCAGCGGGTCGCGTCTTCCGCTGGCACCTCCGGACGAAGACGCTCGATTTTTGGGTCGCACTCGCGAAGGCCGGCGCATCGGGAGAATCATGTGCGCCGCGTCGCCGCCGCCAATCGGCCTTTGCGCGCGCGCCGACCCAAAGGGGTTCTGCTATGGACACGTCCAGACGGCCAGCCGCGCCGGCCGCAGTCAACCGTCCCATCGCCGGGGCGGAGAGCAAAGCGTTGCTCGGTCAGACCCGCGAGCTCGCCCGCTCCAAGCTGAGCAGCATCATCGCCGATGCGCTCGACAAGGTCGAAAATGACCTCTTCGCGGCCGCCGAGGCCAGCACGTCGCGCGCCGAGCAGCAGCTCCTGTTCGAGACGATGTCGCAGGTCAAGAAGCACCGCTCCGACATCACCGGCTCGTTCGACCGCTATTTCATCGAGATCTTCGAGCGCCGCATCGCCACGCGCCGGCTCTCCAAGGCGAAGACCCAGGAGCTCAAGCTCGAGGAGCTCACCCTGGTCGACGACAGCGCGATGGAGGAAGAGCTCGTCGTCAACGACTTGGCGCGCAAGACCCGGAACCGGCTGGACCAGGACGAGCTGCTCGGCATCCGCGCCCGGCTCGGCCACCTGCTCTCCACCGAGGACCTCGAGGACAGCGGCAACCCGCTCTCGCCCGAGACGGTGTTCGAGGCGCTGCGCCTGTCGTGCGCGAAGATCCCCGGCGATTTCGCGATCAAGCGCTCGCTGTTGAACGCCTTCCAGCCTCACGTCGCGGCCGGCATGAGCGCCGTGTACGCCGACGTGAACAAGAACCTGATCGCGCACCACGTCCTGCCGCGCATCAATTTCCACGTGAAGCGCGCGCGCGACGTCGGCGTGGCGCAACGCGCGGGCGAACCCGCCGGGGCGATGGGCGCGAGCCAGGCGATGAACCTCGCGCAGCTCCTCGGCAACCCGCAGGGCGGGGCCGCGGGCATGGGCACGAGCCAGCTGATGCAGCTCGGCCAGCTGCTCCACGCCGCCGGCGTGCCGGCCGCGGCTGCGACGCTTTCCGCGAGCCAGCAGCTCGACCTGTCGTCGCTGCTCGCCGGCGTGGTGAGCGGCCCGCCGTCCGGCCGACAGGCGATGGCGCGGGTGATGGCGGAGCCGGCGCAGTTCCAGTTCGAGGGCGCGCTCGAGACCCCGGCGACGCCCGAGCTGATGGCATCGCTCAGCCGCCTGCAGACGAACGCGGGCTTCGGCCCGGCGATCGGCACGCACCCGCTCGACTTCCTCGGCGCGATCGACCAGCAGGTGCGCACGCAGAGCCACCCGCTCGACCAGCTCACGATCGAGCTGGTCACGATGGTCTTCGACTACATCCTCGACGATCGCGCGATTGCCGAGACGGTGAGATCGGAGCTCGCGCGGCTGCAGATCGTCGCGATCAAGGCCGCCCTCCTCGACCGCACGTTCTTCGCGCGCCGGGCGCACCCGATGCGCCGGTTCCTCGACCAGGTCGCCGAGGCGGCGTCCGACCCGGAGGTTGCGACCGACGAGCAGTCCAAGTTCCTGACCGGCCTGCGCGGCGTCGTCGACTACCTGGTCCACGAATTCAGCGACGACCTGACCGTCTTCACCGTCGCGCAGGAGACGCTCGAGAAGCTGATCGAGGAGGACTCGCAGCGCCGCGAGCAGGAGATCGCGCCCACGACCGCCGAGCTGGTGCGCAAGGAAGAGGCGGAGATCGCGCACCACACCGCGCTCGCCGAGATCAAGCGTCGCGCGACGCGCAAGACTCCCGGGTTCGTCCGCGAGTTCCTGTATCACTGGTGGACGAAGACGCTGGTGGACGCGTACATCAAGAATCGCGAAGGCGACGACTCGTGGACCCACCGCCTCGGCATCGTCGATGCGCTGGTCTGGAGCGTCGCGCCGCTGCGCACGAGCGAGATCCAGCAGCTCGCCTCGATGCTGCCCACACTCATGAAGAGCGTGCTGCGCGGCATGAACGCAATCGAGATGCCGCCGGAGGCGCGCCACGCGTTCTTCAACCAGCTCATGCAGGCGCACACCACCACTATCAACGCGGCCAAGGCGCAGGCGAAAGCCCTCGCGGCGGGCACCGAGCCCGCGCCCGCCGCCCCCGTCGCAGAGCCCGAGCCGGCCGACGACCCCGTAACCGGTCCGGTCACGAATTCCGGCATGGACGACGACTACTGGGTCCACACCGCGATGGCGCTGGAGCGCGGCGCGATGATCGAGTTCGTCGAAGGCGCGGCCACCGTGCGCTCGAAGCTCTCCTGGGTCAGCCCGAAGCAGACCGTCCTGCTGTTCACGGCGAGCGGCTCGGCCGCGCGCCAGGTCGCACCCAAGGCGCTCGCCAGCCTGCTGCGCGACGGCAAGGCACGGCTCGTCGAGGGCGCCGAAGCGCTGATGGATCGCGTCGTCACCGCGATGGTCGGTACGGCGGGCGACGAAGGCGCGCTTCCCGCCGCGGCCTGATCTCGCAGGGCGGCCACCGCACAGCTTTCCCCCGCGACCCCGCACCGAAAGGCGGGCGCCCTCTTCGCCGCCAACCGAGGACGCCCGACCCGCGGGGTCGCGCTTTCTATTCTCCTTGCGCGGGCGACCGGTTCCTGCCGGCCGCCCGCGCCGCGTAGAATCCCCGGCAAACTGAAACCACACACGGAGCAGCGAGTGTTCGTCTGGGCAAAGGTCAATGAACGGGTCTACGGCGGATACGCGCTGCCGCACGCAACGCTCCGCGTCTCGAAGGATCCGCAGCTCGGCACGGTGGACATCACCGTCAACGACCCGGCCTTCGAAGGCGACGGGAAGTCCCACGGCGGCGGGATCACGCTGCGCCGCGAGGACGCGATGTGGCTCGCCAACGCACTGATGCTCGCCCTCGGCAAGAAGAAGGCATTCACTTACGCGCGCCACTCGCGGGACCGCGGCACCCTGATCGGCACGGAGCCGCACGGCCCCGCGAAGTAGCGCCGCCCATGGCGACGCGGGTCGGGGCGCCACCTGCGGCGCGCGTGCCGCTCCGGATGCGGTACGCGCCTACTCTCCGATCTGGAGCAGCATCCCGCGCCGGCGCGCGCCGTTGAACGCGCCCAGAAACAGCGCGATTCCGGCGATCATGTAGAGCGCATTCAGCCCCACCGCCGTCCAGAATTCGCGCCAGAGGAAGGTCCTCTCGAGCAGCACCGCGCGCATCCCTTCGAACACGTGGCTGGTGGGCAGGCACCAGGCCACCGCCTGCAGCCAGTCGGGGAGCACGCTGATCGGGTAGTAGATGCCGCTGATCGGCGCGGCGACGAAGATCGCGCCCCAGGCGAAGTTCTCGGCCGCGAGCCCGTACCGCATCACCAGCGCCGCGACCATCAGGCCGACCGCCCAGCCGCACACGAGCAAGTTGGCGAAAAAGGTCACCAGGGGAACGCCGAGGTCGAAAATCGAGTAGTGGTAGAGGACCAGCGCGAGCACGATAGCGGTGCCCACCCCGATCGCGGTGCGGAAGAACGACACGGCGATCATCGAGGCGACCAGCTCGAGCGGGCGTAACGGGCTCACGAACAGGTGTCCGAGGTTGCGCGCATACAGCTCCTCGAAGAACGAGAGCGCCACGCCGAGCTGGCCGCGGAACAGGACCTCCCAGAGCAGGAGCGCCGACACCAGCAAGCCGGGCACCTGCGCCACCCACGACGAATTGGTGGCGAGGAACTGCGCGATGAAGCCCCACAGCACCATCTGCATGGTCGGCCAGTAAGCCATCTCGATCACCCGCACCCACGACTTGCGGAAGAGGTAGAGGTGGCGCAGGACCATCGCGTAGATCCGGCGCAGCGAGAGCGCGGCAGGCGAGCTCATTCGCGCTCCAGCCGGATCTCGTCGGGACCCCGCTCGATCGTGCGCTCCGGCCGACGCGCGACATCGAGAAAGACTTCCTCCATCGTGGAGCGCCCGTAGCGCGCGATCAGCTCGGCCGGTGCGCCCGCGTCCACGATCCGGCCGGCGCGCAGCATCAGCACCGTGTCGCACATGCGCTCGACCTCGGGCATGTTGTGCGAGGCGAGCAGCAGCGTGGCGCCGGTGCGCTTCTGGTAGTCCATGAGCTGCGTGCGCACCCGGTCGCCGACGTCCGGGTCGAGCGAGGCGGTCGGCTCGTCGAGGAGCAGCAGCTCGGGCTCGTTGAGCAGCGCCTTTGCGACCGACACCCGCGTGCGCATGCCCGCCGAGAGCGCCCCGTACGCGCGCTTGAGGATGTCCGCCAGGTCGAGCTCGGCGGCGAGCACGGCGATGCGGCGCTTCATGTCACGGACGCCGTAGAGGCGCGCGAACATCCGCAGATTCTCCTCGACGGTGAGCTTCTTGGGTAGATCGACGTACGGGGAGGTGAAGTTCATGCGGCCGAGGACGCGGTAGCGGTGCCGCGCGATGTCCTCGCCGAGCACACTGATCGAGCCGGAGGACGGCAGCAGCACGCCGAGCAGCATCGACAGCGTGGTGGTCTTGCCGGCGCCGTTCCCGCCGAGGAGCGCGCAGGTCGAGCCGCGCGCGACAGTGAAGGAGATGCCGCGCACCGCCTCGACGGCATCGAAGCGCTTGACGAGATCGCGGACCTCGATCGCAGGGGTCACGCGGCGGTCACGCGCGCGCGTCGTGGAGCTGTGCGCGCACGTAATCGCGCCACTCCGCGAAAAGCCGTGCGTCGCGGCTCGCCACGACCGATTTCGCCCAGGGCGCGCCGGCGAAGAAATCGTCCTGCTCGAACGTCGCCATGGTCCCGCCCGCCTCGGCCAGGATCAGGCTGCCCGCGGCGTAGTCCCACAGCATGTGATTCGCATGCAGATAAACGTCGAACCGCCCGACCGCGAGCCAGCACCAATCGAGCGCCGCCGCCCCGAAATTGCGGTAGGAGTACCAGGGCAGACCGCCGGCAAGGCGCATCGCCGCTTCGCGCGGCAAGCGCTTCATTTCGAGCGATGCGATTGCGTCGGCGAGGTGGGCCGGCGCCGGGCGCGGCGCGATCCGCTCGCCGTCGTGGAACGCGCCACCGCCGGCCGTGGCGTGGAAAGTCTCTCCGGTCGCCGGATTGTGGACGACCCCCAGCGCGGTCCGACCGTCCTCGATCAGCGCCACGGATACGGCGTAATAAGGAATGCCCTGCAGGAAATTGGTCGTCCCGTCGATCGGGTCGACGCACCAGGCAGCGCCCGCTCCCTCGCCCCACGCGGCGACCTGCTCGCTGCGCGTCATCTCCTCGCCGATCACCGGGCAGTCGCGAAGCCGCCGCAGGCGCGGGATCAGCGCCGCCTGCGCGGCCGTGTCGGCCTCGGAGAAGAGGCTGCCGTCCTGCTTGCGCTCGCCGCGGACGCGCCGCGCGCGCGGCAGGATCTCGGCCCGTGCGACCTCGCGGACGGCCGCGACGAGGGCGTCGATCATCCCAGCGAGGGTGCTATGCGTTTTTCCACTTGATCGAGCAGCCGAGGGCGGTTGTCTGCTCGGCCGGACCCTTGCCGGTGCGCGCGATCTCGACCATGGCGTCGAACAGCTCGCGCTTCGCGCCGTCGACCGGTGAGGTCTTGGACGCGTCCAGGCGTCCGTGGTACTGGAGCTCGAGCCCGGCGTTGAAGCCGAAGAACTCGGGCGTGCACACCGCGTCGTAGGCCTTCGCGATCGCCTGGGTGGCATCGAGCACGTAGGGGAACGTGAAACCGGCTTCCGCCGCGACGCGCCGCATGTTCTCGAACGAATCCTCCGGATACTCGGCCGGATCGTTGGACATGATCGCGATCGAGCCGATCCCGTGGCCAGCGAGTTCGCGGCAGTCGCGGACGATGCGCGCGCGAATCGCCTTCACGTACGGACAGTGGTTGCAGATGAACATCACCAGCAGCCCGTTCGGGCCGCGCGCCGAGGCCAGCGTGTGACGCCGGTCGTCCACACCGGGCAGATCGAAGTCGACCGCCTTCCATCCGAAATCGCAGACCCGGGATTGCGCCGCCATGCGAGACCTCGCTTCGAGAACCGCCGCTAGAATCGTAGCATGGCAAATCAGCCCCTCCCTGCGGCGCCGCGGCTCTATTGCGAGGCGACGCTTTCGCCCGGCGCGACCGTCGAGCTCTCCGAGCGTGCGGCGCGCCACGTGGCCGCGCTGCGCCTGCGCGTCGGCGATGCGGTGATCCTCTTCAGCGGCGACGGCCACGAATCCGCGGCGGTGATCACCGGCGCCGGCAAGCGTGGCGTCGTCGCGGCGGTGCGCGAGCGGCGTGCGGTCGATCGGGAGTCGCCGCTCGAAGTGCGCCTTGCGCAGGGCGTGTGCGCGGGCGATCGCATGGATCTGGTGCTGCAGAAGGCGACCGAGCTCGGCGTCGCGTCGATCCAGCCGATCCTGACCACGCGCTCGGTCGTCCGGCTCTCGAGCGAGCGCCAGGAGCGTCGCGAGACGCACTGGCAGAACGTGGCGATCGCGGCCTGCGAGCAGTGCGGGCGGAACCGCGTCCCACGCGTCGCGCCGAGCCTGAGTTTCGGGGAGTTCTTTGCGGCGCCCGCGGAGGCCGGGACGCGCGTCCTGCTCGCGCCCGACGGCGAGGCGACCGTCCGGTCGCTCGCGCCGCGGGCGCCAGTGACCGTGCTCGTCGGCCCGGAAGGCGGGCTTGCGCCCGAGGAGCGCGCAATCGCCATCGCCGCCGGCTTCGTGACGGTGCGGTTCGGCCCGCGCATTCTGCGGACCGAGACGGCGCCGCTCGCGGCGCTGGCGGCACTTCAGGCGCTGTACGGCGACTGCTGAAGAAGCGGCCCGGTCAACTCACTTCGCGACCGCGGCCGAGAGCAGCGCGATCATCTCCGCGTTCCCGCCCCGCTTCGCGATGTCGAGCGCGGAGTGCCCGAGCATGTCCTTGGCGTTCGGATCGACGCCACGCCCGACGATGAAGAGCTGCGCGGCGAGCACGTCGTTGCGCTTCACCGCGTCGAGGAACTGGTTCCGGTCGTGGTAGACGAGGCCGATGGCGGTCAGGTCCTTGCGGGCCCGGATCGCCACGGCGTCGTCCGATGTGCGCGCCTCTGCGACCGCCTGCCGCTGGCTCATGGCCGCCATCGAGCGGCCGATGGAAAGCATCTTCTCGCGCTCCTGCGCCGGCACCTCGCCGAAAATCTCCAGCGCGAGCGCGTTCGCCTCCGTGTTCCGTCCGCTCAGGATGTCGTCCATCGCCTTCTGCACCGCCTTGGGATCGCCGCCCGACTTCTCCGAGGCTTGCATCAGCACGTGCACCACCGACAGGAGCTTGCCGAAGGTGGCCCAGTCGGTTTGGATCGTCGTGGACTGCGCATGCGCGGCGCCGAACGTGAAAGCAGCGGCAAGCGCGACGAGGAAGTGTTTCAGGGCCATGATTGACCTCCGGATGGGAGCAGCCAGGCAATAACGCGACTGCGGGCGCGCCCGTTGACCGCGCATCCGCCCGGCTGGTGGAACCGATGCTCTAGAATGCGCCTCGTTCGGAACGAGAACAAGCCCCATGCCAGCCAGGCCCGACGCCAGTTTCGTCACGTGGTTCCGCTCGGTCGCGCCGTATTTCCACGCGTTCCGCGGACGCACCTTCGTGATCGCCTTCGGCGGCGAACTGGTCGCCGAGGGACGGTTCGTGGCGCTCGCGCACGACCTGAACCTGCTGCACAGCGCCGGCATCCGCGTGGTGCTGGTGCACGGCTCGCGCCCGCAGATCGAGGCGCAGCTTGCCGCGCGGCGGCAACGCTCGCGATATCACAAGGGTCTGCGGGTCACCGACCCGGTTGCGCTGGAGTGCGTGAAGGCCGCGGTCGGCCTGCTCCGCGTCGAGATGGATGCGCTGCTCTCGCTCGGCCTGCCGAACACGCCGATGGCGGGCGCGGCGATCAACACGGTGTCGGGAAACTTCATCACGGCGCAGCCGATGGGCGTCCTCGACGGCGTCGACTACCAGCACACCGGCACCGTGCGCAAGGTGGACGCCCAGGCGATTGCGGGCTGCCTCGACGCGGGCAACATCGTGATCGCATCCCCGATCGGCTTCTCCCCGACCGGCGAAGTGTTCAACCTGGCGATGGAGGATGTGGCGGTCGCGACCGCCGCGGCGCTGCGCGCGGCGAAGCTCGTCTTCTTCTCCGACGCCACCCTCGCCGACGCCGACGGCCGCGCGCTCCCGGAGCTGAGCGCGCACGAGGCGGAGCGTCTGCTCGGCCGCGGCAGCCACCTCACCGGCGATACGCGTGCGTATCTGGCGCACGCGGTGGAGGCGGTGCGCGCGGGCGTGGAGCGCGCGCACGTCATCGCGCGCAACGTCGACGGCGCGCTGCTCACGGAGCTGTTCACCCACGAGGGCTCGGGCAGCATGATCACCGCTGACAAGCTCGAGCGCATGCGCCCCGCGACCATCGAGGACGTCGGCGGCATCCTGCAGCTGATCGAGCCGCTCGAGGCGGACGGCACGCTGGTGCGGCGCGGCCGCGAGCTGCTCGAGCGCGAGATCGGCCGCTTCACGGTGCTGGAGCACGACCGGCTGATCCTCGGCTGCGCCGGGCTGTACCCGTTCCCGCGCGTGCGCGCCGGCGAGCTCGCTTGCCTCGCGGTGCGTCCCGAGTACCGCAGCGCGGGCCATGGCGAGAAGCTGATGGGCGCGATCGAGGAGCGGGCGCGCGCCGCTGGAATGAAGAAGCTCTTCGTACTCACCACGCGCACCGCGCAGTGGTTCGCCGAGCGCGGGTTCGCCCCGGCCGCGGCCGAGGCGCTGCCGCGCGAAAAGCGCTCGCTTTACAACTGGCAGCGGCGCTCCAAGGTCCTGGTCAAGGGCCTGTAGCGCCGCGCGCTAGAATCCGCGCCTCACCGCAACACGGAGTCGCCCCATGGCGAGAATGGTCAAGTGCGTGAAGCTCGGGCGCGAGGCGGAAGGCCTCGACCTCCCGCCGCTGCCCGGCGAGCTCGGCAAGCGCATCTGGGAGAGCGTGTCGAAGGAAGGCTGGCAGATGTGGCAGGCGCAGCAGACGCGGCTCATCAACGAGAACCGCTTGAACCTCGCCGACGCGCGCGCGCGCAAGTACCTGCTCGAGCAGGCGGAGAAGTTCTTCTTCGGCGGCGGTGCCGACGAGGCGTCCGGCTACGTGCCGAAAGGGTGATTTACTCGTTCGCCGCCCGCGCAATCGCGTCGGAGCGCATGTGCCGCACGTCGCGGCCCTCGACCATGTAGACCACGTACTCGGCCATGTTCTTGGAGTGGTCGCCGATGCGTTCCAGCGCCTTGGCGACGAACAGGACCTCGAGGCAGCGGCTGATCGTGCGCGGGTCCTCCATCATGAAGGTGATCAGCTGACGCAGGATCGAGCGGAACTCGCTGTCCACCGCGTCGTCCTGCTGCACCACTTCCTGCGCGGCCTTCACGTCGAGGCGCGCGAACGCATCCAGCGACTTGCGCAGCATCGCCAGCGCGAGGCTCGCGACGTGCCGGATTTCGATGCGCGGCATGTGCATGCGCTCGGCATCGTGGATCAGCTTCGCCATGCGCGCGATCTTCTCCGCCTCGTCGCCGATGCGCTCCAGATCGGTGATGGTCTTGATCACCGCGATCAGCAGGCGCAGGTCCCCCGCGGCCGGCTGGCGGCGCGCGATGATGTGGCTGCAGGCCTCGTCGAGGTCCACCTCCATCGCGTTGACGCGGTGGTCGTTCTCCTGGACGGCCTCGATCTCGACCATGTCGCCGGTGACGAGCGCGTCGGCGGCGCGGCGAATCTGCTCCTCGACCAGCCCGCCCATCTGCAGGACGCGGGTGCGCACGTCCTCCAGCTCGGCGTCGAATTGCTTGGAAATGTGCTCGGACATCGGGGCGCTCCGGGACTGGGCAGTGTGATCGACGGCGATGACAGGGATATTACAGTCCCGCCGGACGGGTCATCGTCCGCACGCCTGCGGGGGTCCCCAGCAGGACGACATCGGCGCCGCGCCGCGCGAAAAGCCCGTTCGTCACGACGCCCACGATGTTGTTCAGCCGCTCCTCGAGTTCCACCGGCTCGGAAATCGAGAGTCCGGCGACGTCCAGCACCACGTTCCCGTTGTCGGTCACGAACCCCTCGCGCAGCCGTGGGCGGCCACCGAGCTGCGTGATCGCGCGCGCCACGTGAGCGCGCGCCATCGGGATCACCTCGACCGGCAGCGGGAACCCGCCCAGCACCGGCACGAGCTTCGAGGCGTCCGCGATGCAGACGAACCGGCGCGACACGGCCGCGACGATCTTCTCGCGCGTCAGGGCGCCGCCCCCGCCCTTGATCATCGCGAAGCGCTCGGTCACCTCGTCCGCGCCGTCGATGTAAACCGGCAGCGACTCGAGGTCGTTCACGTCGAAGAGCGGAATGCCGTGCCGGCCCAGCCGCTCGGCGGTGCGCTCGGAGCTCGCCACCGCGCCCCGGATCCGGCCGCGGCACGCGGCCAGCTCGTCGATGAAGAAGTTGGCGGTCGAGCCGCTGCCGACACCGATGACGGCGTCGTCGACCACGTATTGCACCGCCGCGCGGGCGACGGCCTGCTTCAGTTCGTCCTGGGTCATCGCGATCTCCGAATCCGTGGATTCTAACGGAGCGCTGTCTGCGGTCGGCCTTGGGGACTAGTCCCTTGCGGCCACGGGGTGGCCGCGGAGTAGAATGTCGACGTACTTGGCAGCCTCGCCATGATGCGTCTGCGTAGCCTTTTCCTCGGCCTCTGCATCGTCGCCGTTCCTGCGGCCGCGCAGCGGATCGACGCCCCTGCGGCGGCCGATCGCGGTCCGGGCCGTGCCGAGTGGTGGGCCGTGGCGCCGGGCGACCTGGCGGCGCAAAACCCCTCCCCCTGGCGCGGCGGCATGTTCGTGGGTCCCCGCAGCGGCCAAGGGTTCAGTGTCGCGCGCGCGGGCACGCTCGATCCCGGCCTGCATGCCGGCCATGATGTCCTGGACAGATTGCCGCTGTCGCCTCGCCTGCTGCTGCCCGGCGGCGCGGCCTCGCCCGTGGACGGCGGGGCGTATCTCGGCTACCGGTACTCGAACTGGATCTTCTCGTCGGCGATCCGCCAGTCCCTCGACGATCCACGCCTCGCTGCCACGCGGATCGACTTCGGCGCCAGCTACGGCGTCAGCCTTGCGAAACGGCACTCGATCATGCTCTCCGGCGGCTTGACGCTCGGGCAGTCCGGTGCGGCTGCTCCGGCGTACGGTGCACTCGGAGGCGACGCTCTTTCGCCCAGGACGCTGCGGTACGGCGACCCGGGCGCAGGCTTCCGCGTGTCGTGGCTCTACACGCTCGACCAGAACCTCTACGTGAACACCACACTCGGCTACGATCGTCTCTACGGCGACCCGGGCGAAGGCTTCGGGGGCGACCGCGGTTCGACGAGCTTCGGCACGGTGTTCGGTTACCGTTTTTACTGAGTGAACGCTGCAAGCGGAGTCGGAACCGCGCCGGATCGAGGTTGCGCGCGCGTCGCGCACGCAGCTCGGCGGCAAGCGCCTCGGGTGATTCGAACGGCCGCGCGATCTCCGAGCGCGGCGCGCGTGCGGCTCTTGGCCAGGCTGTACCAGCACGCGCCGGCGGGGGGCCGCAGGCTGAAGCCCTGGAAACCCCACGGCTGCTCGGGCTCGAGGATCGGATTGGCGCGCTAGGGGTAGGCCGCGCAGGCGAACAACGCCGCGCATACGCCCGCGAGGAGCGCCCGTACCGCCATACCGCGGTGCGCCCTACCGCTTGCGCGGCGGCGGCAGGTCGGTGCAGACACCCTCGTAGACCTCCGCCGCCATGCCGACGCTCTCGCTGAGCGTCGGATGCGGATGGATCGTCTTGCCGATGTCCACCGCGTCGGCGCCCATCTCGATCGCGAGCGCGAGCTCACTGATCAGGTCGCCCGCACCGGTGCCAACGATGCCGGCCCCGATGATCCGATGGTGTTCCTCGTCGAAGATGAGCTTGGTGAACCCCTCCGACCGTCCGTTCGCCAACGCCCGTCCCAAGGCCGACCAGGGGAACTTGCCGACCCGGTACTTGATGCCCTGCTTCGTCGCTTCGTCCTCGGTCGTTCCGACCCACGCAACCTCGGGGTCGGTGTAGGCGACCGACGGGATCACGCGTGCGTCGAAGTAGGACTTCTTTCCCGCGGCCGCCTCGGCGGCGACGTGACCCTCGTGCGTCGCCTTGTGGGCGAGCATCGGCTGTCGGGCGATGTCGCCGATCGCGAAGATGTGGGGCACGTTCGTGCGCATCTGCCCGTCGACCGGGATGAAGCCGCGATCGCTGACGGCGATACCGGCACGCTCCGCGCCGATCTTCTTGCCGTTCGGGTTGCGGCCGACGCTCACCAGCACGAGATCGTAGAGCTGCGGTTCGCCGGGCGCCTGCTCGCCCTCGAATTTCACAAAGATGCCTTCCCGCCTGGCCTCGACCGCTACGGTCTTCGTCTTGAGCATGACCTTGTCGAACCGCTTGGCGTTGAATTTCTGCCAGACGGTGACGAGATCCCGGTCGGCGCCGGTCATCAGCCCGTCGAGCATCTCGACCACCTCGATGCGCGCACCGAGGGTGGAGTAGACGCTCGCCATCTCCAGCCCGATGATCCCGCCGCCGATCACCAGCATGCGCTTCGGAACGGCCTTGAGTTCAAGCGCGCCGGTGGAGTCGACGATCCGGGGATCATCGGGAACGAACGGCAGCCGCACCGCCATCGAGCCGGCGGCGATGATGGCCTTCTCGAAGCGCACGACCTTCTTCTCGCCGGTCTTGTCCTGCCCGTCCCCGGTCGTCAGCTCGACCTCGAGATGATGCAGATCGAGGAAGTGGCCGTAGCCGCGCACCACGGTTACCTTGCGACCCTTCGCCATGCTGCCGACGCCGCCGACCAGCTTCCCCACGACCTTGTCCTTGTGCGCGCGGAGCTTGTCGAGATCCACCGTCGGTTTGCCGAAGCTCACGCCGATGTCGGCGAAGTGCGCCGCCTCGTCCATCACCGCGGCAACGTGCAGAAGCGCCTTCGACGGGATGCAGCCGACGTTCAGGCACACGCCGCCGAGGGTCGGGTAGCGCTCGACCAGCAGCGTGTTCATCCCCAGGTCGGCCGAGCGGAACGCGGCCGAGTACCCGCCGGGGCCGGAGCCGAGCACGAGCATATCGCAGGTGTAATCGGCTCCGCCGGAGACCGCCGCGGCCCCGGGCGCCGGAGCCACTGCCGGCGCCGCGACCGGAGCGGGTGGCGTGGCGGGCCTCGGCGGAGCCGCGGCCGGCGCACCCGTCGCCTCTTCCAGCACCAGGATCGGCACGCCCTCGGAGACCTTGTCACCGACCTTTACGGCGATGCTCTTCACGACGCCGGCCGCGGGCGAGGGGATCTCCATCGTCGCCTTGTCGCTCTCGAGCGAGATGAGCGACTGTTCCTTCTCGACGCGGGCGCCGGGCTTGACCAGCACCTCGATGACGTCGACTTCCTTGAAGTCGCCGATGTCGGGAACCTTGACCTCGAGCATCGCCGCCTCTCTACAGCATCGCCCGCCGGAAATCGGCGAGCAGCTGCGCAAGGTAGGCATTGAACCGGGCGGCCAGCGCGCCGTCGATCACGCGGTGATCGTAGGAGAGCGAGAGCGGCAGCATGAGCCGCGGCACGAAGCTCTTCCCGTCCCACACCGGTTGCTGTGACGCGCGCGACACGCCGAGGATCGCGACCTCCGGCGCATTGATGATCGGCGTGAACGACGTGCCGCCGATGCCGCCGAGGCTCGAGATGGAGAAGGTGCCGCCCTGCATGTCCGCGGGCTTGAGCTTGCCCTCGCGCGCCTGCTTGGCGAGCTCGCCGGTCTCCTTGGCAACCTCCATGACGCCCTTCTTGTCGGTGTCCTTGATGACCGGCACCATGAGCCCGTTCGGCGTGTCCGCGGCGAACCCGATGTGGTAGTAGCGCTTGAGCACCAGGTTGTCGCCGTCGAGCGAGCTGTTGAACTCCGGATGCTTCTTCAGCGCCGCGACGCTCGCCTTGATCAGGAACGCGAGCATCGTGAGCTTCACGCCCGATTTCTCGTTCTCCTTGTTCAGCTGGACGCGCAGCGCTTCCAGGTCGGTGATGTCGGCCACGTCGTTGTTCGTGACGTGCGGAATCATCACCCAGTTGCGGTGCAGGTTCGCGCCCGAGATCTTCTTGATGCGCGACAGCGCCTGCGTCTCGATCGGACCGAATTTTGCGAAATCGACCTGCGGCCAGGGCAGCACAGTGAGGCCGCCGACGGCGGGGGCGGCAGGCGCCGTCGCGCCGCGCGCGAGTGCGCCTTTCACGAAGGCCTGGACATCGGCGAGCACGATGCGGCCCTTCGGCCCGGTGCCTGTGACGCGCGCGAGATCGACGCCGAGCTCGCGCGCGAATTTTCGCACCGATGGGCTCGCGTGCGGCTTGAGGCCGGCCGGGCCGCTGCCGGTGACCTCCGCCTGAACCGGGGGCGTGCGCGCGGGAATCGGCGTCTCTACCGTACGCGCCATGCTGGGCGCCGGCGCTTGCGGTGCCGCTGCGCCGGCGGCGGCGGTGCCCGCCTCCGCGAGCACGAGGATCGGCGCCCCCTGCGACACCTTGTCACCGACCTTGAGCAGCAGCTCCTTGACGACACCGGCGGCCGGCGACGGGACCTCCATCGTCGCCTTGTCCGATTCGAGCGAGACGAGCGACTGTTCGGCAGCGACCGTGTCGCCCGGCTTCACCAGGATTTCAATGACCTCGACGTCCTTGAAGTCGCCGATGTCGGGCACGTCCACGCGCCTCGTGGCGCCGCCGGTGCCCGGCCTCGCCGCGGCCACCGGTGGCGCCGGAGCGGCGGAGGGCGCCGCGGCCGCCGTCGCCGGCTTCGCTGGCGCGGCGCTCGCAACCGCACCGGCTTCGAGCACCAGGATCGGCGTGCCTTCGGACACCTTGTCGCCGACCTTGATGCGCAGCTCCTTCACCACGCCCGCCGACGGGGACGGGATCTCCATCGTCGCCTTGTCGCTTTCGAGCGAGACGAGCGACTGCTCGGCGGCGACCGTGTCACCCGGCTTCACCAGGATCTCGATGACGTCGACGTCCTTGAAGTCGCCGATGTCGGGAACCAGCACTTCCTGCATCGCGCCCATGGGCTCCCCCTACACCGTCGCGGGATTCGGCTTCGCCGGATCGATGCCGTACTTCTTGATCGCTTCGGCGACGACGGCGGGCTTGAGCGCGCCCCCGTCGGCGAGCGCCTTGAGCGCGGAGATCGTCACCCAGTAGCCACTCACCTCGAAGAAGTGCCGCAGCTTCTCGCGCGTGTCGGAACGCCCGAAGCCGTCGGTGCCGAGCACGCGGAAGTCCCGCCCCTTCGGCAGAAACGGCCGGATCTGCTCGGCGAAGGCCTTCATGTAATCGGTCGATGCGACCACCGGCCCTTCGTGCGACTCGAGGCGGCTCTCCACATAGGACTTGCGCGGCTTGTCGGTCGGGTGGAGCAGGTTCCAGCGCTCGACGTCGAGGCCCTCGCGCCGCAGCTCGGTGAAGCTCGGGCAGCTCCAGATGTCGGAGACGACGCCCCAGTCCTTCTCGAGCAGCTCGGCCGCGGCGATCACCTCGCGCAGGATCGTGCCCGAGCCCATCAGCTGTACTCGGTGTTTGCCCTTGCCGCCCTCCTTCAGAAGATACATGCCCTTGAGCACGCCGTCCTTCACGTTCTTGTCGGCGGGCTCGGTGATGCCTGGGTGCGCGTAGTTCTCGTTCATCAGGGTGACGTAAAAGAACACGTCCTCCTGATTGGTCACCATCCGGCGCAGACCGTCGTGGATGATCACCGCCAGCTCGAAGCCGAATGTCGGGTCGTACGAGACGCAGTTCGGGATCACCGAGGACAGGATGTGCGAGTGGCCGTCCTCGTGCTGCAGTCCCTCGCCGTTCAGCGTCGTGCGGCCCGCGGTCGCGCCGAGCACGAAGCCGCGCGCGCGCTGGTCAGCCGCCGCCCACGCGAGGTCGCCGATGCGCTGCAGGCCGAACATCGAGTAGAAGACGTAGAAGGGCACCATCACCACGTTGTTGACGGAATAGCTCGTCGCGGCGGCGATCCACGACGAGAACGCGCCCGCCTCGTTGATTCCCTCCTCGAGGATCTGGCCAGCCTTGTCCTCGCGGTAGTACATGACCTGGTCCTTGTCGACCGGCGTGTACTTTTGGCCTTCCGCCGAGTAGATGCCGAGCTGGCGGAACATGCCCTCCATGCCGAAGGTGCGCGCCTCGTCGGGGACGATCGGCACGATGTGCTTGCCGATGTTCTTGTCGCGGACCAGCGCCGTGAGCACGCGCACGAACGCCATCGTCGTCGAGATCTCGCGCCCCGCGGCGGTCGGCCCGGTGACCTGCTCGAAGGCGGAGAGCTCCGGCACCTGCGGCACCGCATCGGCCTTGCGGCGGCGCTGGGGGAGGTAGCCGCCGAGCGCCTTGCGGCGCTCGTGCAGGTACTTCATCTCCGGCGAGTCGGCCGGCGGCATGTAGAACGGCAGCGCCTCGAGCTGCTCGTCCGGCACCGGGACGTTGAAGCGGTCGCGGAACTGCCGGATCGTTTCGATATCCAGCTTCTTGAGCTGGTGCGTCGGGTTCTGCGCCTCGCCTTTCCGACCGAGCCCGTAGCCCTTGATCGTCTTCGCGAGAATGACCGTGGGCTGATCCTTGTGGTTCACGGCCGCGTGGTAGGCCGCGTAGATCTTGTACGGGTCATGACCGCCGCGGTTCAGGCGCCAGATGTCCTCGTCGGTCATGCGCGAGACCATCTCGAGCAGCTTGGGGTGCTTGCCGAAGAAGTGCTTGCGCACGAACGCGCCGTCGTTCGCCTTGTAGTTCTGGTACTCGCCGTCGACCGTTTCCTCCATCACGCGGCGGAGGATGCCCTCCTTGTCGCGCGCGAGGAGCGGATCCCAGTACGAGCCCCAGATGAGCTTGATGACGTTCCAGCCCGCGCCGCGGAAGTCGCCCTCGAGCTCCTGGATGATCTTGCCGTTGCCGCGCACCGGGCCGTCGAGCCGCTGCAGGTTGCAGTTGACGACGAAGATCAGGTTGTCAAGCTTCTCGCGCGCGGCCATGCCGATCGCGCCGAGCGACTCCGGCTCGTCCATTTCGCCGTCGCCGAGGAAGGCCCACACCTTTCGGTTCGCGGTGTCGGCGAGGCCGCGCGCGTGGAGGTACTTGAGGAAGCGCGCCTGGTAGATCGCCTGGATCGGCCCGAGGCCCATCGACACCGTCGGGAACTGCCAGAAATCGGGCATCAGCCACGGGTGCGGGTACGACGAGATCCCCTTGCCGTCCACCTCGCGGCGGAAGTTGAGGATCTGCGCTTCGGTGAAGCGACCCTCCTGGAACGCGCGCGCGTAGATGCCCGGCGAGGAGTGGCCCTGGAAGAATATGAGGTCGCCGCCGTGACCCTCGTGCGGGGCGTTCCAGAAATGGTTGAAGCCCACGCCGAACATGTTGGCCACCGAAGCGAAGCTCGCGATGTGGCCGCCGAGGTCGCCCTCGGCCTTGTTGGTCTTCGCGACCATCACCATCGCATTCCAGCGCATGAACGAGCGGTTGCGCTCTTCGATCGCGTGATCGCCGGGCATGCGCGCCTCGAGGTGCGGCGGGATGGTGTTGACGTACGCGGTGTTCGGACTGAACGGAATGTGCGCGCCGGAGCGGCGCGCATCGTCGATCAGCCTCTCGAGCAGGTAGTGCGCGCGCTCCGGGCCCTCGCGCTCGAGCACCGCGTCGAGCGCTTCCAGCCATTCCTGGGTCTCGAGGGTGTCGGGATCGTTGGCGGCATTGAAATCGGGGACGGCGGCCATCTTGATGCTCCTAGGGGTGGGCGCTTGCCGGCTCGGCGGGTATTCTTCTTCGCCGCCGAAGCTTAATACGGCGGTCGAACGGCAGGCAATTCGCGGGTCCTCACTATTTTCTTAATCCGGAATGTCATTCCGGATTCTACAACTCGACGCTCGCCCCGCCAAGCGCGTGAGAATGAGGCGGTGCCGGTAAAATCGTTGCCCCCGTTCTGCCTCACGAAGCCCCCGCCTTGGAAACCCGGATCATCGACGGCGTCGCCCTGTCTCGCCGCATTCGCGCCACGCTACGCGACCGGGCCGCGCGGCTGACCGCGCGCACGGGCCAGCCGGGGCTGGCGGTGATCATCGTCGGCGACAACCTCGCGTCGAAAGCCTATGTCCGCCACAAGGTGATGGCGTGCGCCGACATCGGCGTGCGCTCGGTGCATCTGGAACTGCCGGACGCGGCAACGGAGGCGGAGCTGCTCGGCCGGATCGCGGCCCTCAACGCCGATCCCGCCGTGCACGGCATCCTCGTCCAGCTGCCCCTGCCTAGGCACATCTCGGCCGGGGCGGTGCAGCGCGCGATCTCGCCCGACAAGGACGCCGACGGTTTCCATCCGCTCAACGTCGGGCTGCTCGTCACCGGCGGCGCGGGCTTCGTGCCGTGCACGCCGGCCGGGGTGATGGCGATCCTGGATGCGGAAGGCGTCAACCCATGGGGCGCCCACGCGGTCGTGGTGGGCCAGAGCAACATCGTCGGCAAGCCGCTTGCGCACCTGCTCTTGCAGCGGGGCGCCACGGTCACCATCTGCAACTCCAAGACGCGCGAGCTCGGAAGCCACACGGCGCGTGCGGACATTCTCGTCGCGGCCGTCGGCAGGCCGAAACTGATCACCGGCGCGATGGTCAAACCGGGCGCTGTCGTGATCGACGTTGGGATCAGCCGGCAGACCGACAGCAGGCTCACAGGCGACTGCGATTTCGCGAGCCTGCTCGGCGTCGCCTCGCGGCTGACGCCCGTGCCAGGCGGCGTCGGACCGATGACGATCACGATGTTGCTCGCCAATACGATCCGCGCCGCCGAGCGCGCGACCGAATCGAAGGATCTGCGATGACAACCGCGCTCGTGCTCGTCGACATTCAGAACGACTACTTCCCTGGCGGCAACATGGCGCTCGAAGGCATGGACGCCGCGGCTGCGAACGCGGCGAAGCTGCTCGCCGGATTCCGGGAGCGCGGCCTGCCCGTGTTTCACGTGCGCCATCTTTCGGTGCGCCCCGGCGCGATGTTCTTCGTGCCGGGTACGCCGGGCGCAGAGGTGCACGCATCGGTCCGTCCCGCAGCCGGCGAGCCGGTGGTCGAGAAGAATTTCCCGAACAGCTTCCGCGGCACGAGCCTGCTCGAGCAGCTGCGCGGCGCGAACGCCGACGGCGTCGTGATCGCTGGAGCAATGAGCCACATGTGCATCGACGCGACCACGCGCGCGGCCTTCGACCACGACTTCAAGTGTACCGTCGCCGAAAACGCCTGCGCGACGCGCGCGCTCGAGTTCGGAGGACGGACGATCCCGGCCCGGGACGTGCATGCGGCGTTCATGGCTGCGCTCGCGGTGCCGTACGCCAGGATCGCGTCGACCGAGGAAGTTTGGCGCGCGCTTTGAACCGCGAACCCGAGATCCCATGCACACCACCGCTAATCCTCTCCTCGACTTCGCCGGCCTGCCCCGCTTCGCCGCGGTGCAGACCGACCACATCACCCCCGCGGTCGACCAGCTGCTCGCGGAGAACCGCGCGCTGATCGAGCGGCTCACCCGGGGCGACACGCCGGCGACGTGGAACGACTTCGTGCGGCCGCTCGAGGACGCGAACGAGCGCCTCGGCCGCGCGTGGGGCGTGGTGGGGCACCTGCACGGCGTGCTCGACTCGCCCGCGCTGCGCGAGGCGTACAAGGCAAACCAGCCGAAGATCGTCCAGTACTGGACCGAGCTCGGCCAGAATCTCGCGCTCTTCGCGCAGTACAAAGCGTTGCAGGCCGGCCCGGAGTTCGCGACGCTCTCGCCCGCGCAGCGCAAGGTGGTGGAGAACGAGATCCGCGACTTCCGCCTGTCCGGCGCCGAGCTCGACGCGGAACGCAAGCGCCGCTTCGCCGCGATCCAGGAGGAGCTGGCGAAGCTGTCGACGCAGTTCTCCGAGAACGTGCTCGACTCGACCAACGCCTTCGCGGTCCACGTCACCGACCGCGCGTCGCTCACCGGCATCCCGGACGACGTGCTCGAGCCCGCGCGCGCGGCGGCGGAGAAGGAAGGCAAGTCCGGCTGGAAGCTGGTGCTGCAGGCGCCCTGCTACGTCCCGGTCATGCAGTACGCCGACCACCGCGCCCTGCGCGAGGTCATGTATCGCGGCTGGGCCACGCGCGCCTCCGAAGAGTTCGCCGGCGCATTCGTCGCCAAGGCCGCCTTCGAGGCGCGGACGAACGGCGTGCCGGGCGAGGCGCCGCCGGCGGCGGCCCAGCTCGCCGAGTGGGACAACACGCCGCTCATCGTGCGCATCCTGCGCCTGAGGCGCGAGGCGGCGCAGCTCCTCGGCTACGCGTCGCACGCGGAAGTGTCGCTGGTGGCGAAGATGGCCGAGTCGCCGCGGCAGGTGATCGCGTTCATCGAGGATCTCGCCGCCAGGGCGATGCCCTATGCGCGGCGTGACGTGGTGGAGCTGACTGCGTTCGCCGCGCAGGCACTCGGGCTCGAGACCCTCGAGGCCTGGGACGCCGCGCATGCCTCCGAGAAGCTGCGCGTCGCACGCTACGCGTTCTCGGACCAGGAGGTGAAGCAGTACTTCCAGGAGCCGAGGGTGCTCGCCGGAATGTTCCGTCTGGTGGAGTCGATCTACGGCCTGCGCATCGCGGAGGATCGCGCCGAGACCTGGGATCCGGGCGTGCGCTTCTTCCGCATCGACGATGCCGCGGGTCGCCTCGTCGGCCGCTTCTACCTCGACCCGTACTCACGCGAAACCAAGCGCGGCGGCGCGTGGATGGACGAGGCGATCGTGCGCCGCCTGGTGCACGACGCGGTGCAGGCCCCGGTCGCGCACCTCGTGTGCAACTTCCCGGCGCCGGTCGGCGGGAAGCCGGCGCTGCTCACGCACGACGACGTAATCACGCTGTTCCACGAGTTCGGCCACGGTTTGCACCACCTGCTGACCCGCGTCGACTACAGCGGCGTGTCCGGCATTCGCGGCGTCGAGTGGGACGCGGTCGAGCTGCCGAGCCAGTTCATGGAGAACTTCTGCTGGGAGTGGCAGGTGCTCGAGCACATGACCGCGCACGTGGACACGGGCGCGCCGCTGCCGCGCGCGCTGTTCGACAAGATGGTCGCGGCGAAGAACTTCCAGTCGGGCATGCAAACCGTGCGGCAGCTCGAGTTCGCGCTGTTCGACATGCACCTGCACGACGACTTCGACCCGGATGGCAAGCGCACGCCGCTCGAGTTGCTCGACGAGGTGCGCGCAAGGACGGCGGTGCTGATTCCGCCGCGCTTCAACCGCTTTCCGCACAGCTTCTCGCACATCTTCGCGGGCGGGTACAGCGCCGGCTACTACAGCTACAAGTGGGCCGAGGTGCTGTCGGCGGACGCATACGGCCTGTTCGAGGAGCGCGGCGTGCTCGACCCGGAGACCGGCTCGCGCTTCCGCGACGAGATCCTCGCGGTCGGCGGCAGCCGACCCGCGATCGAGTCGTTCAGGGCGTTCCGAGGGCGCGAGCCGAGCGTCGAGGCGCTGCTGCGGCACAACGGCATGGCCGCGTGAGCCACTGAGGCGTGAGCCACTGAGCAGGGGCTCCGCGCGTGCAGTGGGGATACGAAAAGGGCGAATCGCAGCCAGCCGCCGACCGGGCCGAGACTAGGCGCCCGCACGGAGGCAGCGATGCGTCGATCGCCGCGTGACCCTGTGGATTATTTCCGCGCCCGACCGGGGCACGCGCCGGGGCGCCCCGAGCCCGGTGCTATCATGCCCGCGTCATGAAACGCCCCTGACCGGGAGACCTCGATGCCGCGCATCCTGTTTGCCGTAGTAGCGCTTCTGCTTGCGTCCGCAGTCGCCGCCCAGGCCTACCGCTGGGTCGACAAGGACGGCAAGGTCCACTACTCGCAGACGCCTCCGCAACCGACGGATGCGGCGAAGGTGCAAAAGCGCTCGGTGGGTGGCAGCGTGGTCGAGACCAGCCAACTGCCCTACGCGACGCAGCAAGCCGCAAAGAACTTCCCGGTCACGATCTACACCTCCGAGAACTGTGTCGAGCCGTGCAATGAGGCACGCACGCTTCTCTCTCAGCGCGGCGTACCGTTCCGCGAGGTCGCGATCGCCGACGACAAGGGCCGCGCCGAGCTGAAGAAGGTGTCGGGCGGCGACGAGGTCCCGGTGCTCACCGTCGGCAAGCAGGTCACGAAGGGCTACTCCGCGGACCTGTGGCATACCGCGCTCGACAGCGCCGGTTATCCGCGCAACGCCGCGCCGCTTGCGGCAAAGGCACAGAAGCCCGAGGCGCCAGCCGCCGCAAAGGCGGAGACGCCGCAGCAGGCGGCCGACTCGCAGGCCCCGCAGCCGCCCGCGGGACGCTATGCCCCACCGCCGCCCGACGCGAAGGAAGTAAAGCAACAGGCCGACCAGGCGGCGCGCACGACCGGGCGTTACGCGGCCCCGGCAGGGGCGGCCGACCCTAAGGCGCCCGCAGCGCAGACGCCGGGTCCCTACGCGCCGAAGTGACGCGGAGAATCGTGCGCGGCGCGGAGGTGCTGTCCCGCGCTCAGTTGGACTTCTTGCTCAGCCACTTCACCAGCGGCGCAGACAGGCTCTCGTCAATCTCGCACACGATATAGCCCTGCAGCGAGGGACAGGCCGGGAGCAGCTCGTCGATCGCAGGCGCGGCACTCAAGATGTCGCGACGCGGCCGTGCCCGGGAAGGAACCGACCGCCGGTTGCGCCGAAATCTGAACACGGGCGAGCTCACTCGTAAGGCCTGCGGTGGCGGGACGGGACCAGTCTGCCATCGCCGCTCGCCGCGCGAGCATTCTCTCCAGCCCCGTAACGAAAGTTGACACTGCTGCGCTGCGCACGACGGATTCGCTAAACTCGCGCGCATGAAGCTTGCGACGTGGAACGTTGCCACTGAACGATCAAGGAGGGCGATGCCCCCCTTGGACCCCCTAAATCACCACGTAGCGAGCTTCAAATGAAGCTTGCCACCTGGAACGTCAATTCGCTAAGAGTCCGCCTCCCTCACTTGCTCGAATGGCTGGCGCGACAGGCCCCCGACGTCGTCTGCCTCCAGGAGACCAAGACCGAGGACGCGAACTTTCCCGTCGCCGCGATCGAGGCAGCGGGTTATCAGACCGCCTTCTCAGGCCAGAAGACCTATAACGGCGTCGCGATCGTGTCGCGCGTCCCGCTCGCGGACGTTCAGACCGGCATTCCCGGCTTCGAGGACGATCAGAAGCGCGTGGTCACCGCGACGGCGGACGGCGTACGCGTGGTGTGCGCTTATGTCCCGAACGGCCAGGCGGTCGGCAGCGAGAAGTACGAGTACAAGCTGAAGTGGCTCCGCGCGTTCGCGGAGTGGCTGCGCGCAGAGCTCGTGCGCCATCCGCGGCTGGTGGTACTGGGCGACTACAACGTCGCGCCGGAGGATCGTGACGTGCACGACCCGAAGCTGTGGGAAGGGCAGGTGCTGTGCAGCGAGGACGAGCGCGCCGCGTTCCGGCGCCTGCTCGACCTCGGTCTCAGGGACAGTTTCCGGCTCTTTGCGCAGCCGGAGCAGTCGTTCACCTGGTGGGACTACCGCATGAACCAGTTCAAGCGGAACATGGGGCTGCGGATCGACCACGTCCTCGTGTCGTCCGAGCTCGCGCCCCGCTGCACGAGCTGCGCCATTGACGTCGAGCCGCGCCGCCTCGAGCGCCCGTCCGATCACGCCCCGGTACTGGCAGAGATCACGACGGCGTGAGCCGCGGCATCTGCCGGCCGTGCGCGCGCGTACCATCGGCCTGGCGCGGCGTGCCGCCTCTGTGAGCAGTCCGTGAACCTCGTCGAGAGCATCAGGAAGCGCGGTTTCAAGAAGTGGTACGAGCGTCAGCTCATCGAGAGCCACCTGTATCTCGTCACCTGCTTTCTTTGCATGATCCTGGTCGCGGCGTGCGCCGAGCAGCTCAATTTCCGCGCGCCGGGCGCGACACCGGTGATCATGATCGCGCTCGTGATCGGCGGCGGACTCCTCGGCCTGTACTCGTGGCGACGCTACAAGGCGATCATGACGGTCGCCGAGGTCTACGGCGACCACTCGACGTGCGCACAGTGCGGTGCCTATGCGAAATTCGAGGTGCTCGACTGGGGCGACCCGCCGCCGCTGGCACCGAGCGGCGCGGTGCCGGCGGCCGCCGCCGGGCCGTGGTTGAAGGTGCGCTGCCGCAAGTGCGGCAACCTGTGGACGATGCCCTGACTCAGGCGCCGGCGGACGGCGCCTGCTCGTCCGGCGCCTCCGCGACCCACGCGTCGAGCAGCGTATAGGCCACCGCGAGAATCACCGGTCCGACGAAGAGGCCGAGCAGGCCGAAAGCGAAGAGGCCGCCGATCACACCCGCGAAGATCAGGAGCAGCGGGAGGTCGGCGCCTTTCTTGATGAGGATGGGACGCAGGACATTGTCCATGCTGCCGACGATCATGGTCCAGACGAGCAGCGCGACGAACCAGACGGTCGAGTCCTGGAACCAGAGCCACACCAGCGCGCAGACGAGCACCGGCACCGCGCCGATCTGCGCGACCGCGAGCATGAACATCACCGCGGTGAGCACCGCGGCAAATGGCACGCCGGCAATGGCGAGGCCGATGCCGCCAGCCAACGCCTGAACGAGCGCAGTGAGGACGACCCCGAGCGCGACACCGCGGATCGCCTGACCGGCGAGCCGCACCACGTGCTCGCCGCGCTCGCCCGCAAGGCGCCGGCCGAAGCGACGCACCCAGCGCGCGGCGTCCTCGCCGGTCGCGTACATGACCGTTGAAATGATCACGGTGAGCAGAAACTGCACGCTCACCAGCCCGAAGCTGCCCACCTCGGCGACGAACCAGCGGGTGATCTGGCCGCCGTAGGGCGCGATGATCCTGGAAATCTCCTCGAATCCCGTCTCGCCGTACTGGCGCCAGAGCGCCAGCGCCCGCTCCCCGACGAAGGGAATTTGCTCGAGAAACGCCGGCGGCGGCGGGAGCTTCAGCCCCGAGAGCCCCTTCACCCAGTTGGCGATGTCGTCGGCGTTCGCGACGATGGTGCCGATCGCGGCGGAGAACGGCGCGACGAACACCAGCAGCAGCGCCGCCGTCATCACGGTCACCGCCAGCCAGCGCTTGTCCCACAGCCGGTGCTGGAGCGCGATCATGATCGGCCAGGTCGACACCACGATCATCGTCGACCAGATGATCGCCGCGAGGAACGGCCGCAGGATCCAGAACGAGGCGAGGATCAGCCCGCCGAGGAAGAGCACTGCGAGAACGGTCCGGGAGAGATCGCCGTGGAGAGGCTGCATGGACGGCGATGTTACCCCGTCGGGCGCGGCCGGCGCGCGGTGTATGCTGCGCGCTCCAACCCCGCCGGCCGACGCATTGACCGCGCTCATCGTCCCACGCCCCGCCGCCACCCTCATCGTCATCCGCGACAGCGAGCGCGGCATCGAAGTGCTCCTGATGCACCGGACCAAGGCGATGGATTTCGCCGGCGGGGCGCACGTGTTTCCCGGGGGGGCGGTGGACGCGGCGGACGCAGCGCTCGCCGCATCGTGCGCCGGGCTCGACGACGCGCAGGCGAGCCGGTGCCTCGAGATCGCGTCCGGCGGGCTCGCCTACTGGATCTGCGCGATCCGCGAGTGCTTCGAGGAGGCGGGGCTCCTCTACGCCTACGCCGGCGAGGAGCTCGTGCACTTCGACTCGCCGGTCGCACGCGAGGATGCGCCGAGCCTGCGGCGTGCGCTGAACGCGGGCGAGCGGACGTTCGCCGCGATGTTCGAGGCGCTGGGGCTGCGGCTCGCGACCGACCGGCTGGCGTACCTGTCGCACTGGATCACCCAGGCCGGCCGGCCGCGCCGCTACGACACCCGCTTCTTCATCGCCGCGGCGCCCGCGCACCAGCGCCCGATGCACGACGAAGGCGAGACGGTGGCGCACGAATGGCTCGTGCCGCGTATCGCGCTCGAGCGGCATGCGCGCGGCGAGATCCAGCTCATGTTCCCGACCATGAAGACGCTCGAGCTGCTCGCCGGGTTCAAGAGCGTCGCCGACGCGCTCGACTACGCGCACACGCCGCGGGCGATGCCGCCGATGTCGCCGCGACTCGCCGCGGGGCGAGACGGCCCGAAGCTGCTCGTGCCGGGCGACTACGCCTACGCCGAAGTCGGCAAGCTCGATCCGGAGGGAAAAGGCACTGCCGCTTACGAGATCCTGCCGGGCGTGCCGGTGCGAATCGCATCGCGGATCGTGCGGCTCACCGCGCCGAATCCCGGCGTGATGACCGGACTGGGGACAAACACGTATCTCCTCGGCGACGCCGCGTCGGGAATCGCGGTGATCGACCCGGGTCCCGCGATCGACACGCACGTGCAGGCCATCGTCGACGCTGCCGCCGGACCGATCCGCTGGATCCTCTGCACCCACACCCACGTCGATCACTCGCCCGCGGCGGCGCCGCTGGCAGCGCATACGCGTGCGCCCGTGCTCGGCATGCGCGCGAGATACCCGGAGCGCCAGGACGCGACGTTTGCGCCCACGCGCGAGCTCGCGCACGGCGAGCGGCTCGAGGTCGGCGGCTGCCGCCTGCGGGTGCTGCACACGCCTGGGCACGCGTCAAACCAGCTCTGCTTCCTCGAGGAGGGCGAGCGGCTCCTCTTCACCGGCGATCACCTGATGCAGGGCTCGACAGTCGTGATCAACCCGCCCGACGGCGACATGGCGACCTACCTCGCGAGCCTGCGTACGCTGCTCGCCGAGGCGCTCGACTACATCGCGCCCGGCCACGGGTTCCTGATGGCCCGGCCGCACGAGATGGTC
>Ga0105107_10000191_pt1 | contig 35568 bp, 30 predicted proteins | sample PPLLaktember2015_6_FD_79335 | JGI IMG/M metagenome (GOLD analysis project Ga0105107, IMG submission 79335) | Freshwater sediment microbial communities from Prairie Pothole Lake near Jamestown, North Dakota, USA - PPLs Lake P8 Core (1) Depth... | ecosystem: Environmental > Aquatic > Freshwater >...
CGCATCCAAACCCATGAAGGACAAGCAAGACCAGGGGCTTCAGGGAAGTTTGGGCGACCGCACTGTACTCGTGATCGACGACAGCGAGGCCGTGCGCACGGCGCTCGACGTCCTGCTGTCCATGCACGGCGCACGGGTGCTTGGGGCGGATTCGGCCGCCTCCGGGATCGACCTTCTCGCGCGTGAGCCTGTGGACCTCGTCGTGCAGGACATGAACTTCCGCCGCGAGGCGACCTCCGGCGAGGAGGGCGTGACGCTCTTCCGCCTGATCCGCTCGCAGTATCCCGACCTGCCGGTGATCCTGCTCACGGCCTGGACCCATCTCGAGACTGCGGTCGAACTCGTCAAGGCGGGCGCTTCCGACTACGTCGCAAAGCCCTGGGACAACGCGCGGCTCCTGACAACCGTGCGCAATCTCCTCGACCTGCATACGGCGCGCGCGGAGAACCGCGCGTTCCGCCGCCGCCGTGCCGCGGCACGTGCCGAACTCGCAGCCCGATTCGAGCTGAATGGCCTCATTTACGAGAGCGAGGCCATGCATGCGCTGGCCTCGACAGCCGTGCGCATCGCGCACGCCGACGTACCCGTCCTGATCAGCGGGCCGAACGGCGCCGGCAAGGAAGTCATCTCCGACGTTGTTCATGCGAACTCGGCCGTCAAGAGCGGCCCCTACGTGAAGGTGAATCTCGGCGCGCTGCCCGACACGCTGATGGAAGCGGAACTCTTCGGCACGGAGGCGGGGGCATTCACTGGCGCAAAAGCGCGCATCGGGCGGTTCGAGGCCGCCGATGGCGGCACGATTTTCCTCGACGAGCTCGGCAACCTGTCGGCGCTGGGGCAGGCGAAGCTGCTTCGCGTGCTCCAGACGGGCGAATACGAGCGACTCGGCTCGAACACCACGCGACGCACGCGCGCCCGGGTGATCGCCGCGACGAACGCCAACCTGCCGCAGCTCATCCGCGAGGGTCGGTTCCGCGAGGACCTGTACTATCGCCTGAACGTCATCGAGCTCGAAGTACCGGCTCTCGCCGAGCGGCTGGAAGACATCGTGCCGCTCGCGCACCACTTTCTCGAGCCCGGGTTCACGTTCTCGCAGGACGCGATGCGCGCACTCACCCGCTATCACTGGCCGGGTAATGTGCGTGAACTCAGGAACGCCATTCACCGCGCCTGCTTGTTGTCGGTCGATGCGGTCGTCACCGCCAAGGCGCTGGCGCTGCCGATCGCGCCGGAACCGGCCGATGGCTCGAACATCGACCGGGGCATGATCGAACAGGCGCTCCTGCTCGCCGACGGGGTCGTCGCGCACGCCGCGCGTGACCTCGGCCTGTCGCGTCAGGCACTCTATCGCCGCATGGAGAAGCTCGGCCTCAAGACTCCCGTCGACCCAGGCCGGACATCCGCCACTAACGGCTGATGGCCGCCAAGCCCCGTGCCAGCTGGTCGCTGGCCGGCCGGATCGTCCTCGTGCTCTGCACCGTGGCGATCGTGGCCGTGGCTGCCGCATTGCTACTGCATCACTACCTGGTCTCGCCGTGGATTGCGGGCGCTGCGGCGCTCCTCGTCATCCTGCCGCCGTCCATCCTGCTCACGTCGCGGCTCTTCAACCGCTGGAGCAACAGCATCCGCGCCGTGACGGACGGCATCGGGAGCCTTCGCGACCGCGACTTCAGCGTGAGCGTGACGCCGACGGGCCCGGACGAGATCGGAGACCTGACGGCCGAGTACAACTCGCTCGGCGACAGCCTGCGCCGCGAGCGACTCGACCTCTACCAGCGCGAGTTGCTGCTCGACACGGTCGTCCAGACGACCCCGCTCGCGCTCGTGCTGACGAATGCAAACGACACGATCGTCTTTGGAAACATCGCGGCGAGGCAGCTCTTCCGCTCCGGCCGCAAGATCGAGGGACTCAAGTTTGGCGCGCTGCTCGAGCAGGCGCCGCAGCCGCTGCGCGAGGCGGTCGAGGGCGGGACCGACACGCTTTTTACCGTGCACGAGGGCGTGGACGCGGAGATCTTCCATGTCAGTCACCGGCCGTTCTCGCTGAACAGCCAGCCGCACCGGCTCCTGCTCTTCAAGCAGTTGACACGCGAGATGGCCGCGCAGGAAGTCGCGATCTGGAAAAAGGTCATCCGCGTGATCGCGCACGAGCTCAACAATTCGCTTGCGCCGATCACGTCGCTTGCACATTCCGGGCAGGCTCTCGCGGAGGGACCGAATGTCGAGCGGCTCGCGCGGGTTTTTTCCACGATCGAGGAGCGGGCATCGCATCTCGCGACTTTCATCGACGGCTACGCGCGCTTCGCGAAACTGCCGCGGCCCCGTCCGGCAACGGTCGCGTGGAAGCCGCTTCTGGGTGGCCTTCAGGACAGCCTCTCGTTTCGCGTGCTCGAGCCGCTGCCGCGAAGCGAAGGCCGGTTCGATGCGCCGCAAATTGAGCAGGTGCTGATCAACCTGATCAAGAACGCGATCGAATCGGGATCGCCGGAAGACGAGGTGACGCTCGGCGTGACCGAACGGCACGGTGGCGTCGCGCTCGAGATCAGCGATCGCGGCAGCGGGCTCACGGTCGAGGTGCTCCGCGATGCGCTCCTGCCGTTCTATTCGACCAAACCGAAGGGCACGGGTCTCGGCCTGACGCTCTGCCGCGAGATCGTCGATGCCCACGGTGGCCGACTCAGCATCGCGAATCGCGAAGGCGGCGGCGCCGTCGTGACGGTCTGGTTGCCCTCTGAAGGGAACGGTCACTTTTAAAGGTGAGCGTCCCCTTTGCGAGATAATGCGGCGATGAACAACTTCTACGACTTCAAGGTGCAGGGAATCGATGGCACGGCTAATCTGTTGGCCGGCCTCAAGGGCAAGGTCGTGCTCGCGGTGAATGTGGCAAGCCGCTGCGGCCTCACGCCGCAGTACACGGGACTCGAGGAGCTTCACGAGGAACTCGCCGGGGAGAATTTTTCCGTTGTCGGCTTTCCCTGCAACCAGTTCGGCGCGCAGGAGCCGGGGAGCGAGAAGGAAATCCAGACTTTCTGTTCCGCGAACTACGGCGTGACGTTTCCCATGAGCGCGAAGGTCGAGGTGAATGGCCCCGATCGTCATCCTCTTTACGCGTGGCTGACGGATCCGGTGAACGGGCACGCCGGCGACATCGAGTGGAACTTCGAGAAGTTCCTGATCGGCCGTGACGGCAAGCTGCTCCAGCGCTACGCGCCGACGGTCAAGCCGCGCGACAGCGGCCTGATTCAGGACATCGCCGCGGCGCTGTGAACTCCGCGCGGACGTCGGGTGGCAATTCCGGCCCGCGGCGCTTAACATTCCGGGCGCTCAAGTCAGCCCGAAAACCCCATCCGGAGACCGGATCGATGCGATTGGACCGCCTTGCCGCGATGCTGATTGTCGGCTCCGCGTTGACGTTCCCCGCGATGGCCGCATCGGCCGGCGACGCCGAACGCGGCCGTACGCTCGCCTACACCTGCATGGGCTGCCACGGCATCGCGAACTACAAAAATGCCTACCCGAAGTATTCTGTCCCGAAGCTCGGCGGCCAGAACGAGGCCTATCTCGTCGCAGCGCTCGAGGGCTACGCCAGCGGCAACCGCTGGCATCCGACGATGAAAGGACTTGCGAGCACGCTCTCCGCCGAAGATCGCGCCGATCTTGCGACCTGGTTTGCGGCGGCCGCGCCGCCCGACACGGGCGGGGGACAGGTGGGTACGCCGCCCGCGCAGGCCGAGGCCTGCGCGGCCTGCCACGGCAAGAATGGCGCCGGAACGACTGAAGACTACCCGAATATCGGCGGCCAGCACGCCGACTATCTCGCCCAGGCGTTGAACGACTATCGACTCGGCAAGCGCAAGAATCCGATCATGGCGCCGTTCGCGCAGCAGCTCACGCAGGACGACATAAAGACAATCGCCGCCTACTTCGCGAAGCAGCCGGGACTGCGCGAGCCGAAGCTCGACTGATCCGCGGGGAGTCGTGAAACCGTGACAAAAGTCACCGTGACGCGCGAGTTGCAGGCCGAACGTGGCCGCTACGTTGCGAGAGTGGAAGGCTTCCCCGGGGAAGCCGAGCTGACCTTTTCCCGCACCGATCCATCCATCGTGATCGCCCATCACACCGGCACGCCGGCGGCGTTGCGCGGCCAGGGCGTCGCGACGGCACTCGTCGAGCGCCTGGTCGCCGATGCGCGGACCGAGGGTTTCAAGATCCGGCCGATCTGCCCCTTTGTGGTGGCACTCTTCGACCGCCATCCCGACTGGTCCGACCTGCGGGCCTGAGAGCGAATCCGCCCGGGCTTGACAGATCTAGTGAAATAATATTCAATTAATATATGAAAAGTTCAACGAAAGTCGGCCGTCGTTACCGGCTGGGCCGACGAGCGGAGACAAGCGGGGAAACGCGACGCCGCCTCGTCGAAGCCACGTTCCACCTGCACTCGGAACGGGGTATCGCGGACACGTCGATGACGGACATCGCCGCGCGCGCCGGCGTCAGCGTCGGCACGGTCTATCACCATTTTCCAAGCTACGCCGACGCCATCGTGGCCTGCGGCGCGTACACGGCGGAGCATGCGCCCGCGCCGACCACGGACCTGCTCGAGGGTGCGGCCTCGCGCAATGAGCGGGTCACGCGCCTGGTGCGGGCGTTGTTCGACTACTACGAACGTGTCCCGGCGCTCGAATCTGTGCGTCGTGATCGGCACCTGACCCCCGAGCTGGATGCATTCGCGCGGGAGGAAGTGCGCAATCGACGCAAGCTCGCGGCGCAGGCCGTAGGACCGGGCGGCCCGGTGGCGCTGGTCGCCGCCCTCTCGGACATCGACGTCTATCGATCGTTGCGGCGCGAAGGATTCGGCACGGCGGATGCCGCCGACCGCGTCGCCGCGCTACTGAATCATGTGCTGGACGCCGCGCCCGGCGTCAGTCGTCGGACAGTCAAGGAGTAGCCCATGCAGACCCGAGTTTCCGAGATCGCAGACGGCGTTTATCGTCTGTCCACCCTGGTGCCCGAGATCGCGCCCCCGGCCGGTTTCAGCTTCAACCAGTTCCTGCTGATGGCCGACGAGCCGCTGTTGTTCCACTGCGGCCACCGCTTCATGTTCGAAAGCATCCTTTCGGCCGTGGAGACGCTGATGCCGATCGAGCGCCTGCGCTGGATCTCGTTCAGCCACCTGGAGGCCGACGAAAGCGGCAACATGAACCTCTGGCAGGAGCGCGCCCCGCAGGCGCGGCTCGCGCACGGCCGCCTCGGCTGTGACATTTCGCTGAACGATCTCTCGCTGCGCCCGCCCCGCGCGCTGGAGGACGGCGAGACGTTCGACCTGGGCGGCAAGCGCATGCGCTATCTCGCGACGCCACACGTCCCGCACGGATGGGACGCCGGACTGATGTTCGAGGAACAGACTGGGACGCTGCTTTGTAGCGACCTGCTCGGCCAGCTCGGCGACGGGCCGGCGCTGGCGCGCGGCGACATCGTCGGACCCGCGCTGGAGAGCGAGAATCTCTGGCGCTCGATGAGCGTGACGCGGGAAACCGTGCCGACGATACGGCGGTTGGCCGCGCTGGAGCCCAGGACGCTCGCAATCATGCATGGCTCGTCGCTCAATGATGGCTGCCCGGCCGCGCTTCGGTCATTTGCCGAAGGCCTTGCGCAGCAGCGCCTCGCGGCCGCCGCCTAGGGGACAGTCACCTTTGGCTCTGCAACAGAGGTGTTTACCCGGACCTTGCGCCAAAGGTGACTGTCCCCTCCCGAGAAGCTACTGCTTCAACTTCTCCAGGAACATCGCGACGGCCCACTGGTAGTAGTCGACGTTGTCGCGCTTGGCGAAGCCGTGGCCTTCGTTGAGCCCGACGAGATACCAGACCTCGCCCCCGTTCGCGCGGATCTTCGCAACCAGCTGCTCCGATTCCGTGACCGGGACCCGCGGGTCGTTCTGGCCCTGGATGACGAGCATCGGCTTCGTGATCTTGCCGGCGTTGCTGAGCGGCGAAATTTTCTGGAGAAACTCGCGCATCTTCGGGTCGCGCTCGTCGCCGTACTCCGGGCGGCGCAGGTCGCGGCGGTAATCCGCCGTGCTCTCGAGGAAGGTGACGAAATTGCTGATGCCGACGATGTCGATCCCGCCGCGGAGCCGGTCGTTGTAATGCGTCATGGACGCGAGCGACATGTAGCCGCCGTAGGAGCCGCCGATGACGACCACGCGCTTCGGGTCGAGGTCCGGTTGCGTCGCGATCCAGTCGAGCAGCGCGCCGATGTCCTTGACCGAGTCCTCCCGTTTCATGCCGTTGTCGAGCGCGACGTAGGTCTTGCCGTAGCCCGTCGAGCCGCGCACGTTCGGCGCGATCACGGTGTAACCGAGCTCGACGGCCCATTGCTGGGTCGGGATGCTGAATATCGGCTGCGCCTGGGCCTCGGGGCCGCCGTGAATGTTGATCAGGACCGGGTGCGGGCCCGCACCCGCGGGCCTGTAAACCCAGGCGGGAATCTGGCGCGGCTTGCCGTCGACTTTGTCGAAACTCGGATACTGAACGAGCGTCGGCGCGACGAGGCGCGAAGCGTCGATCGGCCCGATCTCGCTCTGCGTCCATCGCACGAGTTCGGAATTCGCGAGGCCGAAGACCCAGACGTCGTAGGGCTGGCCTGGTGCCTGAAGGCTGAACGCGAGCCGCTTGCTCTCAGGGTCGATGCCAATCGATCCGATGACGCCGAAAGGCAGCTCCGGCGGGATGAGATCCGCACGCTGAGCGAGATCCATGATCCCGAGCCTGCTCGCGCCATTCTCGTTCCAGACATAGCCGAGATAGCGGCCGTCGCTCGACAGCGTGAATTCGTCGATGTCCCATTTCAGGTGACCGGTGAGCGCCGTCACCTCGCCGGTCGCGAGATCCACATATCGGAGTGTCAGGAACTCGGCACCGAGATCGGACGTGAAATACACACCATTGCCGTCGGGCGTGAAAACGCCGCCCCCACGTGCCGCCTTGACGTCCGCCGGTTCGATCTCGCGCAATTCGCGGGTTTCGAGGTTATAGACGTGCAGGTAGCTTTCGTTCACCGAGACAAAGCGCACGAGCAGCAGTGACTTGCCGTCTGGCGCCCAGTCGCTCACGTCCCAGCCGATCTCCGGCGCCTCGAACACCATTGCAGGCGTGCGCCGGTCTAGCGGGTCTTCGACATAGATGTCGGTGTTGACGCCCGTCCGCGCCGTCCACGGGAATGCATACTGCGTGCCGTCATGTGACCAGACGCCGCTGCCGGCGCGCCCGCGCCCGTCGGTCAGGCGGATCGGATCTGCGCTCGCGGGATCGAGGTATTCCAGCTGGTAATTCTCGTCACCGCCGACGTCGCGGGTGAAGGCAACGCCCTTGCGCGCGCCCGTCTGCGACCAGTTGCCGTTCGTGACTGGCTCATCGAAGAACGTGAGCTGCCGGCGCGCGCCCATGGGATGGTCGATGAGGTGGAGCTGGTTGGTGTTGCCGAACCGCGTGCTGATTGTGATCTTCCCGTCCGCTGTCCAGCCGGTGAACACGGCGTTTCGTGAAGACTGGTAGCGCCGCAGTCGCTGGACGAGTTCGGGGGAAATCTCGGGGATTCCCTCGATCGCCAGATTGCCGCGGGTGACGCGTTCGACGTCGGCCGCGTGGACATCGAACGAGAGGAGGATGAGGAGAAAGGTGAGCCTTTTCATGCGCGGATTCTAACCGCGCGGCATGCGATCATGTATGCGGAGGATTCATGGCGTCCTACAAAGTCGGTTACATCGTCGGCAGTCTCGCGAAGGCTTCCATCAACCGGAAGCTGTCGAAGGCCCTCGTGCGCCTGGCGCCGGCTGGCATGACGCTCGCGGAAATTCCGATACGGGACCTGCCGCTCTACAGTTACGACTACGACGCGGATTTTCCGGCGCCGGCAAGGGCTTACAAGAAAGCCATCGAAGAGTCGGACGCCCTCCTGTTCGTGACGCCGGAGTACAACCGCGGGATCCCAGGCGGCCTCAAGAATGCGATCGATTGGGGGAGCCGCCCAAAAGCGGCCAATGCCTTCGCGGGCAAGCCGTCGGCCGTGATCGGAACCTCGCCCGGCAAGATCGGCACGGCAGTCGCGCAACGCGAACTGCACAGCGTGCTTGGCGCCGTGGGCTCGCCACAGATGGTTTCGCCGGAGGCTTATGTTCAGTTCACGCCGGATCTCATCGACGACGAGGGCCGTGTTGCCGATGAAAAGACGCAGGAATTCCTGGCGAAGTTCATGAAGGCGTTCCACGCGTTCCTCGTCAAGGCCCGCTGATGCCGGGCATCGCCTCGAAGATGACCGACTTCTCCGCGGGCATCACTGCGATCGACGTGGATTACGTCCGACCGCGCCTCGCCGCTTCGCACCTCGTGATTGACAACGGCCGCGCCGCATTCGTGGACACGGGCACGACGCACTCGGTGCCGAACCTGCTCGCCGCGCTGGCGGAGAAGGATGTCGACCCGGCCGACGTTGACTGGGTGCTCGCGACGCATGTGCACCTCGATCACGCGGGCGGCGCGGGCGCCCTGATGCAGGCCCTGCCGAATGCGCGCTGCGCCGTCCATCCGCGCGGCGCGCGCCATCTCGCCGAGCCGTCGAAGCTGATCGCGGGCTCCATCGCCGTGTACGGCGAAGAGCGGTACCGGAGCCTGTACGGGGATATCGTGCCGATCGAGGAATCGCGGCTATTCGTCCCGGAAGACGGCGCGACGATCCAGCTCGGCGGAAGGGAGCTCGAGCTGATCCATACGCCCGGGCATGCACTACATCACTATTGTGTTGTCGACCGCGCGCATGAGCTGATTTTTTCCGGCGACACCTTCGGCATTTCGTATCGCGATTTCGATGTGGACGGGCGCGAGTTCATCTTTCCGACGACGACGCCCGTGCACTTCGATCCCGAGGCGCTCTGCAGTTCCGTGGATCGCCTGATGTCCTACATGCCGCGGGCGATCTACCTGACGCATTACGCCGAAGTGCGGGATCTCGGGCGCCTTGCGAACGAGATGAAGGCGCGCGTGCGGGCATTCGCCGGCCTCGGCCGCCGCTATGCGGACGCGCCAGACCGCGCGGGCAAGCTCCGAAACGGGATGTTTGCGATGATGTCGGCCTGGCTCGACGAGCACGGCTTTCCGCGCGACGATAACGCCCGGCATCGGCTGCTCGACGACGACGTCGAACTGAATTGCCAGGGTGTCGAGTTCTGGCTGGACAGGAAGTGAAATGAAAGGATTCAAGGCATTCCGCATACACGAGCGCGAAGGCAAGATCGTCGCCGGTTTCGAGCAGATGACGGTCGACGCGCTGACGCCCGGCGAAGTCGTCATCCGCGTGAAGTACTCGAGCATCAATTACAAGGACGCGCTGGCAGCGACGGGCGCCGGCAAGATCCTCCGGAAGTATCCGCTGAACGGCGGGATCGATCTCTCCGGAGAAGTCGAGAGCTCGACGGACGCGCGCTACAAGCCGGGACAGCAGGTTCTCGTGACGGGCTGCGGCCTCTCCGAGAGCTTCGATGGCGGCTATGCCGAAGTCGCGCGCATCGCGGGCGAGTCGGTCATCCCGCTGCCGGACGGCATTTCTCTTCGCGACGCGATGGCGATCGGCACGGCCGGTTTCACGGCGGCGCTCGCGATCCATCGCATGGAACACAATGGCCAGGCGCCGGGCAAGGGTGCGATTGTCGTAACGGGTGCGAGCGGTGGCGTCGGATCGATCGCTATCGATTTGCTCGCCGGTCGCGGCTACGAAGCGGTGGCGGTGAGCGGCAAGCCGGAAGCCGACAGCTTCCTGAAGGCGATCGGCGCTGCCCGCGTCCTGCGCCGGCAGGAGATCGACCTCGGCAAGCGGCCGCTGGAAGCGACGCAGTGGGGCGGCGGCATCGACAACGTAGGCGGCGAGCTTCTGACCTGGCTCACGCGCACCGTGGATAACTTTGGCAACATCGCGAGCATCGGCCTCGCCGGCAGTCACAAGCTCGAAACGACCGTCATGCCCTTCATCCTGCGCGGCATCAACCTGCTCGGCGTCACGTCTTCCAATACGCCGCGCGAGCTGCGGCTCGCCGTCTGGAATCGGCTGTCCACGGACCTTCGCCCCCGCCATCTCGACCGCATCGTGACGCGCACGGTGGCCTTCGACGAACTGCCCGGTGCCTTCGACGACTTCATCAAGGGCCGCGTCATGGGGCGCACGGTTGTGAAGATCGATTCATTTGGCTGAGGTGCTCGAAACCCGGCTCGTCGCGGGAGCGAAAGCGCTCGGCATCGCGCTCGAGCCACAGCAGACCGCCGCGTTCATGACTCTCATCGCAGAACTCGCGGAATGGAATACACGATTCAACCTGACGGCAATCACAGTCCCGGCGGACATCGTAGACAAGCACCTGCTCGACTCGCTCGCCGTGCAACCGTACCTGCGCGGTCTGCGAGTCGCCGACATCGGCACCGGCGCCGGCTTTCCGGGCCTGCCGCTCGCGATCGTGAACCCCAACCGGCGATTCACACTGGTGGAATCGACCGGCAAGAAGGCGGCCTTCCTGCGTCACGTCATCGATAAACTGAAGCTGACCAATGTCGAAGTCGTGCAGGGCCGGTCGGAGGCGATGCACCCCCCCAGGCCGTTCGACAGCGTCATAGCCCGCGCGCTCGGCTCGCTTTCGGGCTTCGTGCGCGTGGCGGGGCACCTCGCGGGGCGGCATGGCCGACTGCTTGCGATGAAAGGCCGCCCACCCGTGGAAGAGCTCGGGGCGCTGCCGGCAGGCTGGAAGGCGCTCGGCGTGCACCCGATCCGGGTGCCGGGCCTCGATGCCGAGCGCTGCCTCGTCGAACTTGCTAGGGTTTGACCTGATGAGACGGATCATCGCAGTTGCGAACCAGAAAGGCGGGGTCGGCAAGACGACGACGGCCGTCAATCTTGCGGCATCCCTCGCGGCGACGCAGCGCCAGGTGCTGCTCATCGATCTCGATCCCCAGGGCAATGCGACGATGGGTTGCGGCGTGGACAAGCGCGCGCTCGAGCGCTCGGCGACGGACGTACTGCTCGGCGACTGCAATATCGTCGATGCGATCGTGCGGATCGAGGCGGCCGGCTTCGACCTGCTGCCGTCGAACCAGGACCTGACCGCGGCGGAAGTGCGGCTCCTGACGATGCTCGCAGGCCGCGAACACCGCCTCGCGCGTGCGCTCGAGTCCGTGCGCGACCGCTATGAACTCGTCATCATCGATTGCCCGCCCGCGCTCAACATCCTGACGGTGAATGCGCTCACGGCCGCGGATTCCGTGCTGATTCCGATGCAGTGCGAGTACTACGCGCTCGAGGGACTCTCGGGGCTCATCACCACGATCGAGCAGATCCGCGACTCGGTAAATGCGCGGCTCGAGATCGAGGGGATTCTCCGCACGATGTTCGATCCGCGGAACAACCTGTCGAACGACGTCGCCGCGCAGCTCATCGAGCATTTCGGCGATCGCGTGTTCCGGACCATCATCCCCCGCAACGTACGCCTGGCCGAGGCACCATCCTTCGGCGTGCCGGCGATGTTCCACGACAAGGATTCGCGCGGGGCGCTCGCCTACCTGGCGCTGGCAGGCGAGATGATCCGCCGCACGGAAGATCCGGAGGCCTTCGCCGCCGAGATCGCAAGCGGCCCGGTTCCCTACGTCGGCGAAGTGCCGGAACCGGCTGAAGCGCCGGCTGAACCGGAAGCGTCAGGAGGGGACGTTCACCTTGACGAGGACGACGTTCACCCCCCCGAAGAAGAATCGACCTCCGCTAAAGGGGACGTTCCCCTTTAAAGGGGAACGTCCCCTTTTAGGGTGTCCCGAATCCGGGACAACGCCCGTTTTCGGTGTCCCACGAGCGGGATGAACGCGTCCGGCAGGTCCTGCCGGACACGGCCTGCTTTGACCCGTCAGAAATAATAAATCCTGTATTTACAGCTGGTTACGCCAATCCACACCAAGTTGGCACGGTCCTTGCTTTATCTATATCAGGAAGCGGCGATGCCGCAGTCGAAACCGATGAGGAGAGAGCCATGAAGACCTTGTTCAATCGCAACACCGGGATCGCGGCGTTCGCGGCAGTCGTGATTGTCGGGCTCACAGGCCTGACGCTGGACCGCGGCCATGAAGGCGCGCTGCCGAAGGGTGTCATCGAGATCGGAAGCCTCGAGACCGTGATGGTCGGTGACATGACGATCGCGACGCTGCCGGCAGTGGAAGTGCTCGGTGCCCGCGAAGTCCAGCTTGCCGACGTGGCCGTCAATGCCGACGCGCAGGGCTGAGGCCGCCGCGGCCGTGGGCCGTGACAGCGCACCCTCGGATGTCCAGATGACGCGTGCGTTCATCGCAGTGCTCGTCGGCCTGGTGTTCGGTTTCTGCGTGCTGCGGCCGATCTGCGATTCGCCGAACGTGCGCACGCTGCTCCCGGAGCTTCGCGTGCTCGCCGGCATCCCGTCGCTGGTGATCTGATGGACCGTCCGCGCATCAAGGAAAAGTTCAAGCACCGCAAGCTCGCCCTGGTCGTGGGCGGCTTCCTGGCGCTGTCCGGCGTCGCTTTCGCGATCGCCCGCCTCGAGCCCGGCGCGCCTGCGGTTGCGCGCGAACAGCTCTACCTCGACGAGGTGAAGGAAGGCACGCTCGAACGGAAGGTCCGCGGTCCTGGCGTCCTGCAGCCGCGCGAAGCGCGCTGGCTCTCGACCCGCGTGGACGCGCGTGTCGATCGCGTGCTGGTGCGCGCGGGCGAAACCGTCGAACCGGATGCCATCATCGTTCAGTTGTCGAATCCCGAAGTCGAGCGTGCGGCCGATGCCGCCACGCTCGAAGTGGCAGCCGCCCGCGCCGAGTACGCGGCGGCGCGGCTCGAGTTGGAAAGCCAGCGCCTGGATCGGCGATCCTCCCTCGCCGAGGCGCGCGCGACTGCGGAGTCCGCGCGCCTCCAGGCGGTGGCTGAAGGGCGTGCTTTCGAAAAGGGCGCGGTGTCCGAACTCCAGTACTCCCGTTCGAAGATCCTGGCGGGACAGCTTGGCGAGCGCGTTGGGATCGAGGAACAGCGCCTCGTCGCCCTCGACTCCGCGGTCTCTGCGCAGCTCGAAGCGCGCATGGCGCGGCTGCGCCAGCTCGAGCGTGCGGCCGAGGAACGCCGCCTCGCCGCGGACTCGCTCCAGGTGCGCGCCGGAATTGCCGGCGTCGTGCAAAGCGTCCCGGTGCAGGAGGGCCAGCAGCTCGCGCCGGGCGCAAACGTCGCGCGCGTCGCGAAACCCGGCACCCTCTATGCGGAGCTGCGCATTCCGGAACTCGATGCGCGCGATCTCGCAGCAGGCCAGCCAGCCGTCATCGACATGCGCGACCGTCTGGTGCGCGGACGCGTCGTGCGGGTGGATCCCGCGGTGACTGCGGGCGCCGTGCGCGTCGAGATCGAATTCGACGAGGCGCTGCCTTCGCAGGCGCGTGCCGATCTTTCGGTGGACGGTACGATCGCGATCGAGACCCTGAAGAACGTGCGTTTCGTCGGCCGCCCGGTCGGGGCTCAGTCCGGCTCAGCCACCACGGTTTTTCGCGCGAAGCCCGGCGACAACGTCGCCGTGCGAGTGCCGGTGAAGTTCGGGAAGGCATCCGTGAACCAGATCGTCGTGCTCGAGGGCCTCGAGCCTGGCGACATCGTGGCGCTCGCGGACACGACGCAATGGTCGGGCAAGGACCGGTTGGTCATCGACTGAAATCACAACGGAGACAACGATGCAGGCACAAGCCATGATCCGGCTCGAGGGCGTCACCAAGGTGTTCTTCACCGATGACCTCGAAACCCACGCGCTCGACGGGATTCACCTCGACGTTGCAAAGGGCGAGTTTCTCTCGATCTCCGGGCCCTCAGGCTGCGGGAAATCGACGCTGCTCGCGATCCTCGGGCTGCTCGACACGCCGACCGAGGGCAAGTACACGCTCGACGGCCAGGACGTCACGACACTCGTGCCGACGGCGCGCGCCAAGGTACGCAATGAGCGCATCGGCTTCATCTTCCAGGCCTTCAACCTGATCGGCGACCTGACGGTCATCCAGAATGTCGAGTTGCCGCTGACATACCGGACCGGGATGTCATCAGATGAGCGTCGCAAGGCGGCATTCGCCGCGCTCGAGCGCGTCGGGATGTCGCACCGCGTGAATCACCATCCTTCCCAGCTCTCGGGCGGGCAGCAGCAGCGCGTCGCGGTTGCCCGCGCGCTCGCCGGCCGGCCGTCCATCCTGCTCGCCGACGAGCCGACCGGAAACCTCGATTCGCGAAACGGCGAAGCCGTGATGAACCTGCTCCGCGAACTGCATCGCGAAGGCTCGACGATCTGCATGGTGACCCACGATCCGCGCTATGCCGACTACGCCGACCGGAAGATCCAGCTGTTCGACGGCCGCGTCATGGACGAGAACACGCTGATCGATTTGTCGCAGCGCCGCGCGGCGAAGGCCTGAGGAGACACTGATGCGCGCTTTCATCGAGGAACTGAAGGCAGCCGTTGCAGGTCTCGGCCGCGCGCCGGGATTCACCGCACTGTCGGCCGGCGTGCTGGGACTCGGCCTCGCCGCCGTGATCTTCATGTACGGCGTGGCGGACACGCTCATGATGAAACCGCCGCCGTACCCGAACTCAGACCGCATCTACATGGTCGCTACGCACGACGGGCAGACGCCCGGCGACTACGACGAGTCCATGCTGCCGAAGGACTACCTGAAGGTCCGCGAGGCAGCCAGCCAGTTCGAAGCGATCGGCGGCATCTACATCGGCACGACCTACCTGACCGGCGACGGCCAGGCCGAGCGTTATGACGGCGCCTTCGCCGATGGACACATATTCGACGTGGCCGGCGTCGCGCCCGAGCTCGGTCGCACCATCCTCCCGCGCGATACGATCGAGGGCGCGGCGCCGGTGGTGGTGCTGAGTCACGAGCTCTGGACCGAACGCTTTGCGGCGGACCCGGGCGTCATCGGCCGCACGGTGCGCGTGAACGGCAAGTCCTCCGAAGTCATCGGCGTCATGCCGAAGGGCTACACCTTCCCGTCAACAGCCCAACTCTGGATCGCAAACCCGCAGGACGCCTTGCGCACCCCGCGAATGGACGGCGTGGATGTGCAGGTTTTCGGCCGATTGCGCGCGGACGGCAACCTGGACGTGGCCCAGCAGGAACTGGCCCCTGTCGCGGCTGCCATCAAGGCCGAGGTCGGACAGCAGGCATTCAACGGTACCTTCGAGCTGATCCCGATGGCCGCGGGTTTCGTCGGCGACGAGGGTGCGACGCTCATCTGGACGCTCCTCGTCGCGGTCGGCTTCGTGCTCCTGATCGCCTGCGCGAACGTCTCGAACCTGCTGCTCGCGCGATCCGCCTATCGTGTGCGCGAGACGACTGTGCGCTCCGCGCTCGGCGCGTCGCGTGGCCGGCTCGTCGTACACATGCTGGCGGAGGGCTTCGTGATCAGCGCGCTGGCGACGGTGCTGGGGCTCCTGCTCGCCTCCATCGCGCTCGATGGGATGCAACTTGCGGTTTCCCGCCTCATGGAGGACAGTCCGAGCTGGTGGCGCTTCGAGGTGGACTACCGCGCCGCAACCGTGGCCGTGGGCGCAGCGCTCCTGTCCACGCTGATCGCAGGCCTTCCGGCGGCAATCCGCGCCTCGCGTCCCTCGCTCGATGCGCTGCTGCGCGACGGTGGCCGGACCGGGACCGGGCTCGCAATCGGCAGGATCGCCTGGGGCCTCGTCGTCGTCGAAGTCGCGCTGGCCTGCCTGCTGCTCGGCGTTTCCGCGCTGATGACGAAAAGCGTGCTCAGGGCGACGTCATCGGACGTCGGGGTGGAGACGGACGGCATCATGACCGCGCGGGTGGGCCTGACTGCCGGTACGTACCTGGAGAAGGAGGAGCAGAGCCGCTTCTGGGATTCGCTCGTGACGCGGATCCAGTCCCAGCCGGGCATTGATTCCGCGGCCGTCACGAATTCCCTGCCGGGCCACGGCACTGGCGATGGGCCGGTGTCGATCGAGGGCCGGGACTACGGCGACAACTCGACGAAGCCCTTCGTCAACCACCTGACTGCGAGCCCGTCGTACTTCGAGATCTTCAGGATCGCGCCGATCCAGGGCAGGCTGTTCGACAGTCGGGACCGCAGCGATACGCTCCCCGTCATCGTCATCAACGAGTTCATGGCGCGCAAGATGTTCCCGGAAGAATCTCCGCTCGGAAAGCGCATCAAGTTCGACCTCGCCGAGGAACCAACCTGGTACACGGTCATCGGCGTCGTGCCGGACATCGTCATGGATGAGGATGGGCAGATCGACGAGGGAGCCTACCTGTCCATGTTGCAGCGGCCGGAGCGCTTCATGAGCATCGCCGTGCGAGGCCAGGGCGATCCGCGCAGCCTGATCGGTGCCGTGCGCACCGCGCTCGCGCAGACGGATCCCGACCTCGCGCTCTACTGGCTCCGCACGTTCGATGAATCGCGCGTGATCCGGACGGCGGGTTTCCGCATCATCGGAACGATGTTTGCCGTTTTCGCGGGCGTCGCACTCGTTCTGGCGGCCGCGGGCTTGTTCGGTGTGCTCGCATTTCACGTGGGCCAGCGCACGCGTGAAATCGGCGTGCGCCGCGCGCTCGGCGCGGACGATGGCCGCATCCTGCGCATGGTCATGCGCGCGAGCGGCGTGCAGATCCTGCTCGGCGTTGCGATCGGCATGACGCTGCTGCCGCTCATGGGCCGCGGGCTCGGGGACATCTTGGGCGACGTCAGTCCCTATGACCCCGGTATCTACAGCATGGTCGTGGGGTTGATGATTTTGGTCGCGATCGCCGCAACGCTCACGCCGACCCTGCGCGCGCTGAAGGTCGATCCGGCGGCGGCATTGCGCTACGAGTGAGGGCCATGCACGATCCGCCTGATGCAGCCGCGCATACTCATAGCGGATGACCAGGCGGATATCCTCTCGGCGCTGAAGCTGCTGCTGAAGCGCGAGGGGTTTGAGGTCGCGACAGCGACTTCGCCGGCCGGGGTGCTCGATGTCACGGCGCGCGAGCACGTGGACGTCGCGCTCGTCGACCTCAATTACACGCGCGATACGACCTCAGGCGACGAGGGCGTCGCCCTCGTCGACCAGCTCCACCGGCAGCATCCGGAGCTCCCCGTCGTCGTGATGACGGCCTGGGCGACCGTCGAAGTCGCCGTGAAGGCGATGCGACACGGCGCCAACGATTTTCTCGAGAAACCCTGGAACAACCAGCGGCTCCTCAGTGTGTTGCGGAACCAGGTGCAGCTTGCCGAGGCGCGGCGGCGCGGCCGCCGGCTTGCGGACGAGAACGCAATCCTCCGCGCCAGCGATGGCACGAACCTCGTTGCTACCTCGCGGCCAATGCAGGAGGTCGTGCGGCTCGCGCGGCAGGTCGCCTCGTCGAAGGCGAGCGTGCTCATCACCGGCGAGCCCGGCACCGGCAAGAGCCTCCTTGCGAAGCTGATCCACGACTGGTCGGACCGCGCGGAGAAGTCCTTCATCTCGGTCAATGCCGGCGGCCTGCCGGAAAGCGTCTTTGAGAGCGAGATGTTCGGCCACGTGAAGGGCGCGTTCACCGACGCCAAAGCCGACCGGGCGGGCCGGTTCGAGCTGGCCGATGGCGGCACGCTTTTTCTGGATGAGATTGGCAACGTTCCTCCGGCGCAACAGGCGAGGCTCCTGCGCGCGCTCGAGACCGGCGAGTTCGAGCGCGTGGGCTCCTCGCGCACGCAGCGCGCGGACGTACGGGTCGTCTCCGCGACGAACGCGGATCTCGCCGTGCTGATCTGCGACGGCCGGTTCCGTGAGGACCTCCTGTTTCGAATCAACACGGTCGAGATTCGGCTGCCGCCGCTTCGCGAGCGGCGCGAGGAAATCGTCGAGCTTGCGACCGCGCAACTGGAGCGCAAGGCGGCGCAGTACGGTCGCGAAGTGAAAGGGTTCGATGCCGCCGCGCTTTCGGCGCTCCAGCAGTACGCCTGGCCCGGCAATGTGCGCGAGTTGAACAGCGTCGTGGAGCGGAGCCTCCTGCTCACGAGTGGCGCGGAAGTTGGCGTTGCGGATCTCCGCCTGTCGGCGGGCAAGGCGCCGCCGACGCTCGAGGAAATGAGCCTCGAGGATGCGGAACGCGCGCTGATCCGCTCCGCGATCAGGAGAAACGGCGGCAGTGTTCCGGCCGCGGCGGAGGCGCTCGGGCTTTCGCGGAGCGCGATGTACCGGAGGCTCGAGAAGCTCGGGTTGAAGCCCGACGAACTGTAACGCGCGGCAAGTGGCGCGGCGCGCGGCGAACGCGCAAACTTTCGCGCCGTGACCGAAAAAGCCGAACCGCGAAAGCCGCTGCACACCCGGCGCGTGATGCGCCGCCGGGGCCTGCCGTTCCAGGCACGCATCGTGGTTCTCGCACTCGCGGGTGGTTTGCCGGCGTTGTTTACGGCACTCATTCTGCTCCGCGATGCGCCGATTGCCGATTCCGTGCATCGCCTGATCGTCATCGTGCTGATCGGCGCCTGGGTGGGATTCGCACTCGCGCTGCGCCAGGCGACCGTCGAACCGCTGCAATCGATCGCAAACCTGCTCGAGGCGCTTCGCGGCGGCGACTACGCGATCCGTGGGCGTCACGGCCGCAAGGGTGACGCCCTCGGCGATATCGTCCTCGAAGCGAACCGGCTCGGCGCGACGCTCCGATCGCAGCGATTCGAGGCGCTCGAGGCCTCGGCGCTCCTCAACAAGGTGCTCGCGGAGATCGACGTGGCGGTGCTCGCCTTCGACGGGGACGACCGGATCCGCCTCGCAAACCGCGCCGCGGGTGAACTGCTGCGCCGCCATCCTGACGCCCTGATCGGCCTGTCGGCCGCCGATACGCGATTCGACACCCTGCTCGAGGGCCCGCCGGTCTCGAACGAGTCGCACACGTTTCCGGGCCGGGCCGGGCGCTGGCAGATCATGCGCGAGACATTTCGAGAGGGCGGCCTGCTCTTTCGTCTGCTGGTCGTGACGGATCTCAGCCAGGCGCTCCGGGACGAGGAGCGGCGCGCCTGGCGGCGACTGATCCGCGTGATCTGGCACGAACTCAACAACTCGCTCGCGCCGATCAAGTCCGTGATCGAAACGAGCCGCGACGCGCTCCAGGCCGGGTCACCGGACAAGGCCGAGCGTGAGGACCTTGCACATAATCTCGCGCTCGTCGCGGAGCGGGCCGAGTCGCTCCGTCGTTTTCTCTCGCGCTACAGCGAGCTTGCGCGACTGCCCGAGCCCACGATCGTCGACTGCAATGTCGGCGCATTGCTCCGGCAGGTGGCCGCGGTGCAGCCGCTGGGTCGCGTGCAGTTCGCGGCGGCCGAAGGGCTCAACCTGCGCGGCGACCCGGACCAGTTGCAGCAGGCCCTGATCAACCTGGTGCGAAATGCGGTGGAGGCGACACCCGAGGGCGCCGCCCCTGTCGAGCTTCGCGCGCTCCGTGGCACGGACAGCGTCGTTTTCGAAGTCGAGGACAACGGGCCCGGCGTCGCGAATCCCGACAACCTGTTCGTGCCATTTTTCACGACGAAACCGGGCGGAAGCGGCATTGGCCTCGTGCTCGCGCGCCAGGTCGCCGAGGGCCATGGCGGCACGCTCTCGCTCAAGAATCGCAAAGGCACCCCGGGATGCATCGCCCGCCTGGTCATACCGACCTAAAGGGGACGTTCCCCTTTAAAGGGGAACGTCCCCTTTGGAGGTGAACGTCCCCTTCATTCGAGGTTACGATGACGCTGATGAGTAACAAGAAACACGGCCTCGGCCGCGGGCTCGAGGCGCTTCTGGGCGAGTCGAAGCCGCGGCTCGCGCCGGGCATGCCTGCGGCCCGCGAGCAGCTGGTGCACCTCCCGCTCGACCTGCTTTCGCGCGGCAAGTACCAGCCGCGTGTCGACATGCGCGAGGAATCACTCGCGGACCTCGCGGATTCCATCAAGGTACAAGGCGTCATCCAGCCGATCGTCGTGCGGGCTGTCGGCACGCCCGGGGCAGGCGAACCGCAGCGCTACGAGATCATCGCCGGCGAGCGCCGCTGGCGCGCTGCCCAGATTGCGGGCATTGCAGACATCCCGGCTGTCGTGCGCCACGTGGACGACGAGCACGCCGTCGCGCTCGCCCTCATCGAGAACATCCAGCGCGAAAACCTGAACCCGCTCGAAGAGGCGCTTGCGCTCTCGCGGCTCATCACGGAGTTCGAGTTGACGCACCAGCAGGCGGCGGAGGCCGTCGGCCGCTCGCGCGCGGCGGTGTCGAACCTCCTGCGCCTGCTCGAGCTGCCGCAGGCGATCCGGCCGCTGATCGAAAAACGCGAACTGGAAATGGGCCACGCGCGCGCGTTGCTCGGGCTCTCCAGTCCGCGCCAGATGGCTGAGGTCGGCTCGCTCGTCGCCAAGAAAGGACTGTCCGTTCGCGAAACGGAAGCGCTCGTGCGGCGTCTGCTCGCCCACGCGGGACAAGGCAAGGAGGGCAAGTCAGGCCGGGCGCGCTCCAAGGACCCGGACATCCTGCGGCTCGAGAACGACCTCGCCGACAAGCTCGGCGCGACGGTCGAGCTTCAGCATTCGACCACCGGCAAGGGCAAGCTCGTCATCAGCTATCACACGCTCGACGAGCTGGACGGAATTCTCGCGCACATCACCTGACGATAGAGCGGCCGCTCCTCGCCGGATCCCTAGGGCAACCGCTCAACCTGAATCGTCCAAATCGACTTCTTGGTTTCAAATGGCCCGACGGTCATGCCGGTACCGGCCGGTACGGCACTGTCCGTGTAGTCGAGGACTCCCGATGACGGGAGACGGATGATGTAGCCGCCGCCTTCCATCGTCCAGCGCGAGTCGTTGAGTGGGAGGAACGCAATGCCGGACAGCGTATCAATCAAGGTATGGCAGGAAACAAGCAGGTCCGGGTGCATGTCCTCAGGAAGCCTCGGGCCTGGCTGCTGGCTCGTCATGGTCTCAGGGGTAAACTCCAGGCTGAGATATTCGTTCGACGCTTGCCCCGTCATCGTGGCCGGATCGACGGTCTGCACAAGCTGATTGAAGCCATTCGCAGGGTGCCCGATAACCTTCAATTTCTGTGAGTCCTCATATCTGGCGGGGCCACAGCCCCCGACCAATCCGGCCATGGTCTGATTCGAGACGACGACCGCGTCGACGATTCCAACGTATTCGCTCCCCTGGCGTTTGAGCACTCCCTCGGCCCTGTCGGTACCATCGCGCGCGCCCTTGCCGAGCACACCAAAATTAAGTTTCACGTCGTATTCGTTCTTGATCGAAATCCGGATTGCGCCTGGCGCGGCGGCGCGGCCGGCCGAAGCCGCGGTCACATTGATCGTCACCACCGCGGTGGCACACACCGGCGTCGGGGTGGAGGTGTCGCACACCCGGTAGCGGTAGGTGGTGGTGCCGGAGAAGCCGGCGGCCGGCGTGAACGTGACCGTGCCGTCCGGGTTCACTGTCGCGGTGCCATTAGCCGACGGCGTGGCGATGGTCACTGAGGCCGGATCCAGCGGCGCGCCGCTGCTGGTGTCGTTGGCCAGAACGCCCGTGGTCACTGGCGTGTTCTGCGGCGTGCGCGCCGCATCCGGGTTGGCCGTGACCGTTGAAGTGGCGGCAAGCCAAAACAGGTAGAGAATTTTCGAAAGCATGATGCGCTCCCGGGACTGACTCTCGACCCCAGTTATTCCGTGGGTTCTTCCGGTTCTTCTTCCTCCGCTTCTTCTTCGGATTCGTCTCTGTCGCTGCAAGGGTCGAAGCCCTGCTGGGACCCCAGCTGCTGGAGCGCTTGCTCATGCGCGCGATAGAAATCGACATTAGCTTTGGATACGCCGGGTGGCAGCGTGCCGCCCGGTTGTGAGAGTGCCCAAGCCGCCATGCCGCTCTGGAACAGCGACCACGTGAAGACGACGTACTCGCGAGTCGTCATTCCCGCCGACTGGATGGCAGCCTGTGCCTCGGGTACGGAATTGATGCGTGCAACGCTCGCATCCAATGAGCCGGAACCAGTGTCGTCGTCACATTGAGCAGTTGCCGACTTCGACAATGCGCCCAGGTTATTGGTCGCCCGGGTATATTTCGCGACCGCGGCCTCAGTCAGCGCATAGGTGGATATCTCGCGAGCGTCCCGGTCCGGGAAATCCTGCGCGACGGAAACGAACGGCGCGAGAAGAATGGCGGATGCGACGGCCACTAGGACGGCGCAGATACGATTGGATTGAATCATTGCGAGCCCCCCCTTTGCCCTCTACGTGACACCACTCCTTCGAGTGGCGCCCCGCCAAGCGGGGAATATACTCCCCGCGAGACGAATGGCCTATCAACGACATGCCGCCGTCGGCCGTGAAGTTTGAGTGATGGCCAGTCGCCCTAGGGTTGAGACACACCAGGGGAGTGTGGCCGTGAATCTTGGCGGATGGGCAATTGTTTTCTCGGGCGTGCTTGCAGCCGCGGCGTGCTCGAAGGATCCTGCCCCGCCTCGTGCTGCCGGGGCTCCCGCCCCGGAAGTCCCCGCGGTCGCGCAAGAAGCCCCGCCGCCGGCGGCTGACGTCAACATCGCCCTGGCGGACATGGGCGGTGCCGTCGAGGAGCAGACCGACAACTACGGGCCGGGCTTCATGGGCCGTCGGCTCGTGGACGGACTTCTGACACCGGCCTGGATCGTCGACACGCGGATGAAGTCGCAGCAATTCTGGCTGACGTATCCGCAGGAAGCCGTGCTCTCGTTCTTCGAGCGCGAGCCCGCGGAAATCGACGCTGTCACGATCGTGTTGCCGGATCCCGCGACGCTCGCGCCCAAGGACATCGAAATCTGGACCTCGATGAAGAGCCCCTACGAGAATTTCGCTCGCCGCGCGACCGCGACGCTGGAGGCGAAGCCCGGCGAAACAACCATCGAGTTCGACGCGGTCGAGGCGAAGTTCGTCAAGCTCACGATCCTGTCCGGCTACGAGCGGCCGGTGGTCGAGATCGCTGAGATCCGCGTACGTGAAGCGAATCGCAGAGGCTACACACCGCTCTTCGTGCGCGCGCCGATGGCGAAGCACTGGAAGGGCAGCCCGCGCGAGGCGGCGCAGCGCGGCCTCGACTGGCTGCAGCACGCGGCGCCCACTTGGGTCAAGAATAAAGGCTGCTTCGGCTGTCACGTGCAGAGCCAGGTGCTGATGGGCCAGGCGGTAGCGCTCAAACACGGCTATCGCGTGAACATGCGCTCCGTCCGCTTGCTCGACGAACATACGCGCGGGCAGACCTATGGGGGTGCCTGGTGGAACCCGAGCAGTTCCGCGACGGCATTCGGTGCGATGGGCATCGCCTACGCCGCGGACATGATCGGGTCCGAGCACGACAAGAAGTACCCGTTCACGCAGATCGGATTACTCGGGGAATCGACACGCAGCCTGATGTCACGTCAGGAGAAGGAGGGCGCTTTTCCGGTGGATGAAGTGCATCCGCCGATCGTACAGGGCAGATTCATGACGACAGCCAATTCCCTGGTCGCAATCAAGCGCCAGGAAGCGCAAACAGGCGATGCGCGGTACGCGGAATCGGCGCGGCGCGGCCTCGAGTGGATCGCCACTCACGAGCCGGAGACTACCCAGGACAAGATCTTCAAGGTCATCGCGCTGATGCACTACGGAACGCCGGACCAGAAGCGCTTGGCCTGGTCGGTCGTCGAAACCCTGGCAGCGGAGCAGCAGTCCGACGGTGGCTGGAAAGAGAGCCCGATGACTGACGGCTCGAACGCATTCGCAACGGGACAAGTGCTCTATGCCTTCAAGCAGGCGGGCATCAGCATCCACGGGGACATGTTCCGGCGCGGCGTCGATTTTCTGCTGGGGCATCAGGACAAGGATCCGGCGTCGCTCGACAACGGCTCCTGGAAGGCGATGAACACGGAAAGCAAGCAGCCCTCGGGATTCGCTCACACGATGTGGGCCGTCATCGGGCTCGCCGGAGCCTACGGCCCGGAGCCGACCGGCGCGCTGCAAATCGTCAAGCAGCAGGGCGATAAGCCGCCCGCGCGCAATCTCGTGATCGTACTCGACGTGTCCGGTTCGATGAACGCGAAGCTCGGCGATACCACTCGCTGGAAGACGGCGCTCGGCATGATGAAGGAAGTCGTCGAAGCGCTGCCGGACGACCTCAATGTGGGGCTTCGCGTCTACGGACATCGGCAATCATCGAAGTCTCCGCAGACCTGCAAGGACACTGAACTTGTCGTGCCGATCGCGAAGCTCGACCGCGCGAAGATACTGAAGGCTGCCACGCGGCTCAAACCGCGCGGCGAGACGCCGCTGATCCATTCGAGTCTTCAGGCCGTGGGCGACCTGCAATCGGCGGGCGGCGGCTCGGTCATCCTGATCACGGACGGGGAGGAGAGCTGCAAGGGCGATGCGAAGCAGGCCGCTGCCGAGATTGCCACTTCGAGTGTCGACGTGACGCTCAACATCGTCGGCTTTACGCTGACGGGCGAGGCGGTCGAGGCCGAGCTCGGCACGCTCGCCGGTTCGACCGGCGGCCGCTACTACAGCGCGAAAGACGGCGCCGAATTGTCGCGCGCCGTGAAACTGGCGGCATTAAACCGCCTTCCGTACGACATCCTCGATGCAAAAGGCCAGGTGCTCGTTTCCGGCCAGACCAGCGAACTCAGCCGCGAACTTGCGCCCGGGAAGTATCGCATCCGCATCGATGCCCTTGGCCAGATACTCGAGGAGCCGCTGACCATTGTCCCGAACAAGACCACGACACTCGGGCTGGGTGTCGAGAACGACCGCTTCGTGATCCAACGCCAGGGAGAAAGTTAATGAACGAGACGACGCCCACCCCATCGCCCGCGGCCTCAACCGTCGCCACACCGAGCGCCGACGAGAGGCTGTGGGCTCTATTCGCTCATCTCTCCATTTTGCTGGGCGGCCTGGTGACGGGCGGCTGGGGGTTCAGCATCGGCTGTTTCCTGGGTCCGCTGATCATCTGGCTGATCAAGAAGGACACCATGCCTTTCGTCAATGACCAGGCAAAGGAAGCGCTCAATTTCGCCATCACCCTGTCGATCGTCGGTTTTTCGCTCCTGATGCTGACGATCATGTCGCTCGGCATCGGCGCGCTCATCACGATACCCGTGATGATGTTCGTCGGCATCGTCGCGCTCGTGCTCGTGATCATCGCGGCGGTCAAGGCCAATGAAGGAGTTGCGTACCGCTATCCGGCAACCCTGCGGCTGGTGAAATGACGCGCGATCACTCGCGCGTCGTGTAGGCCTTGAGCGCGCCGTAGCCGCGCTCGTCGATGCGGTCCATGCGCGCATCGAGGGGCGGGTGCGTCTTGTAGAGCTGTGCGAGGCTCGCGGAGCCGCTGCCGAGCGCCGCCATCTTCTGCAGCACCGAGTAGAGCGCCATCGGGTTCATGCCCGAGCGGGCAAGGTAGATCTCCGCGGCTTTGTCCGCGCGGAACTCCGCCTGCCGGTCGAGCGAGGTCATGAGGATCGTGGCGCCGTGCTGCTCGACGTATTGGCGCGCGTAGTTCTCGGCGACTCCCGTGCCGGCATCGACTTTGGCGACGACGGCATCTTTGCCCATCGTCGTGAGCTCCTGCTTGCGGATGACGTTGTAGTGGTCACGCTCGACGGCGTGGCTGATCTCGTGGCCGAGCACGGCGGCGAGCTCCGCGTCGGAGGAAAGCAGCTCGTACAGGCCGCGGGTCACGAGTACGTAGCCGCCGGGCGCGGCAAAGGCGTTGATTTCGGGCGTATCGATGACGCCAAAGGTCCACGGCAGCTCCGGGCGGCTGGTCTGCGAGGCGACCCAGCGCCCGACGAGGTTGACTTGCTGCTGGGCCGGAGCGTCGTTCCACAGCGGGCGCGCGCCGAGCACGCGGCCGGCGATCTGCGGACCGAGCGCCAGCTCTTCGGCGGCGAGCTGAGATTCCGGCTTGGACGCCACCTTGTTCGCGGTGCCGAGGACTGAGCCGGCCTTCTGGCCAAGCGATCCCATCATGCTGCCGACGCTTTGCAGTGCGCCGCTGGCCTCGCCAGCGGAGCTGGAACCCGAGGATGCCTTGTCCTTGCGCGGCTTCGCTTCGCCGTCCCAGGCGACGCGGGTCGCTTCCCAGTCGTGCTCGCCCGCATTGCCAGAGGCGGCCTGCGCGTCGACCCGATGAGCCGTCATCGCGTCGAGTTGTGCCTGATTGAACGAGGCGGACTTCAGGTCGCTCTCGTCGATGCCTCGAACGCCTGCGGTCTCGGAGACGCGGCCCTCACCGGCCTTGCCTGTCGTCAGAACGCGCACATTGGCGCCGCTGTCCTCGATCTTTCCGTAGTTCACGCGGACGTCATTCACCCGTACGAACCCGGTCCTGCCGTCGGGCAGCTTCAGCTCGTACCAGAGACCCTGCTGGGCGGCGATGATGACGGTCGCGTCGCGCTCGAGCTTCGTTACCCGCGGAGACTCGAGGCTCGATTCCGCGTGCACGCTGACATCCGGTTTTCGCACGACCGCAGTCAATTCGGCAGCCGACACGCTGGTAACGGTCGATGTCATTGCAATCAGGCACAACACCAGTACGCGCATCATGATTCTCCCGCGGGTCTCGCCGCCTGCAGCGCATCGATGCTCCGTTGCGCAAGAGCTGATTCGGATGAGGATGCCAATACCTCGCCGATCAATTCATGCAGCACTCGGGGGCCGCGTGGGTCGACTTCGTTCGCATCTCCCGCAATTTGCCCGGTCCCGAACGCCAGCCGGACCGTGCCGTCGTCGGGCAGCCGAGCATCCTGTTCCGCCAGATTCCGCTCGAGCCTCGCGAGATCGCCGGCCGCGGCGGCACGCGCGGCGGCTTCGCTCTCACCGCGCCACATCAGCACGACCAGGTCGCTGAGTGCGTCATGAAGCCAGGTCTTTTCCTCGACGACGCCTTCCAGCATGACGGAATCCGTGCCAGCGTACAGGAAGCGGCGCAGGCGGCGGCGATATTCGCGGCGCCTGCGGACGACGGTCTTCACGTCGAGGTGGGCATCGGGTACGAAGTGCAGCCGGGCCACCGCAAGCCAGCGGTCCTTGCCCGGATCGAAGTCCGGCAGGTAATCACCGTTGCCCACCGCGCGGCCGCGCTGGATCTTTGCGTAAATCCGGCACAGGCCGAATACGAGGCTGATGAAGCCGATCGCGGCGAAAATGTCGAAGAAGTAGCCGAAAAACGTCAAGCCGATGAAGGCCGCGCCGAGAAGCAGCAGGTTGGTCGCGACGAAGATCGAATCGATGTCGTTGTGCGGCTCGCCCCGGAAGAACACGAACACGGTCAGGGCGATCATCAGGGCCGCGACGACGTATTTGAGCCAGGCGGGCGGAACCGTGATCGCGCTGCCGGCCATCAATGCCTCGGTCGCCTCGGCGAGAACCTCGATGCCCGGCATCACCGGATCGACTGGCGTCGGCTTCGCGTCGTTGAGGCCCGCGGCCGTGTAGCCGACTAGCACGACGCGCCCGTCGAGGGGCGGCATGTCAGCGGTCGCCGCGCCGCAAACGGGCTCGCCTTCTACCAACAGGTCGGCGGCACTCACTCTCGGCAGCCGTGTATTTCCCCGCCAGTTGGGACGAACGGAATCGGAGAAGGGTTGCGGGTACTCGCCTGCGGCCGACGCGAGGCGCAAGGGCAGGGACGGCAGGCCCCAATCGCCGACTGTTTCGTACAGCGGCATGTCGCGCAGAATCCCGTCCTGGTTGCGGGCGACATTGATGATCGCGCTGTTCCGCGCCATTGCCTCGCCGTACGGCAAGAGAAGTGCGACCTTCGGATCGTTTTGCGGGTGGAGCGTGAGCGGAAACGCCGACGGTGCCGCGGATGCGCGAAGCGGCGAGCCCTCGTCGTAATCGGGATGCATCCGGGCGGCGGCAAAGACGAAGCGTCCTTCCCCGCCCGCAGCCATCGTGTCTAGGGTTCGATCGCCGGAGGAGTCGTCGCGTGAGGGGTCGGTCATCAGGACGTCGTAACCAACAAGCAGCGCGCCCTTGCGATCGAGCGCATCGAGCAGGTCCGCATGCTGCTGGCGGCTCCAGGGCCAACCACCTTCACCCTGCGCGCGGAAATGCTCGATCGAGCATTCATCGATTTCGACCACCACGACGCGGCCCGATGGTTTCGGCTCCACCGGCCGCCATTTCACGACCTGGTCGAAGATCGCGTTCTCCGCGGAGTTCAGCGATCGGTCATGCGTCCAGTCCCAGGCGAGCCAGCCGAGCGCGAGCAGTGCGAGCAGCGGATAGAAGGAGAACTTCAGGCGAAACGCGGCGCGCGAGAACGGCCGGCGGTAACTGCGCTCGACCTTCGACCAAGCGCGCATGAAGCCGTCGCCGATCGCGGCGAGGGAGGCGTCAAGCCAGGAGAACATGCGTGCCGGGTTCGCGAGCTGGGAGAGTGCCGTGAACTAGATCTCGATGTTGAGCGTGTAGACGATTCAAGTCTTTCGACGTGGCGAAGTGCGCATGAGTTTCTCCCTCGCGATTCTTGGTATCTCTGCGAGTCCCGTGGGGCGGAGTATACGCGGGTGCTTTGGGCGCTAAATAGCGGCTTCACACATGTCCATGATTCCGTTCGCCGACAACTCGGCGTATCGTGCATTACGAGGGCTGGTCGACAGAGCTCGCAAAGTGTGATCGCGCGAAACGCCGGGATCCATGATCGACCTGACGACACGGGGGGGGTTGCTATGACTTCGCACTGGTCACGCATTGGCCTCGCATTACTGTTCGCGCTGTTGATTAGCTGCTCGGGCAAGGAAAAGGACGAGAGCGTGGATTCCGCGCAAGGCAGAACTGCGAGCACGGAGGCACCGGCGCCAGGGGAGATCGAGGCACTGGTGGATCTGATCGTCAAGGAAGCAGATTCACTTCAGCGTCACGAGTTTGATGCGGCAGCCCTTGCCAAGAAAATTGGAAACGATTCTCAGGCTCACTTCGAATGGGTGCGCGACCATACTTCGTGGGCGCCTTATCGCGGGCTATTGCGAGGGCCGCAAGGAGTCATGCTCGATCGCGTAGGCAGCAGCCTCGATCGTGCAGCACTGCTTGGCGCTTTGCTGCGTCACAGCGGCCACATCGTTCGATTGGCACACGGTCAGCTTTCCGAAGGGAAAGCTCGCGAGTTGCTCGGCAAGGTGCGGCCGATGCCGGCCGAACGGAAAGTGTCCGAGCCGGAAAGCGAGAACAAGCGCCGAACCTTCGATGCGAAACTTCTCCCCGACCACGAGACGATGGTCGAGGAAAAGATGGCGGAGGCCAAAAAACTCGAGTCCGATGCGCTGACGCTGGCACGCTCGCAGGCCGACCAGCTCTACGCCGCAGTCCGTGAAGTAGCTGCCGGTACACAGCATTCGGACGAACTCTCGCGAGTTCGCGCTCTCCAGGACCATTGGTGGATCGAGCGCCAGGATGGGGATCGTTGGATCGCAATGGATGTCCTGTTGCCTGACGGGAAGAGCGGCAGCACGTTGACGCCGGCGGCAACTGTCAGCGCCTGGGCGGATGGCGCCGCAATGGCGGCCATACCCGACAACGAGTGGCATACGGTTCGGCTCCAGGTCGTCGTCGAGCGTTACGCGGATGGCGCCACAACGGAAGCGGTTGTGCTAGACACGACGTTTAGGGCGGCCGAAACCATCGCTCAGCGGATTGTGCTGGGTCACCTTCCAGATCCCTGGCCCGAAGCGCTCCCGGATGCCGCCACCGATCCCAATGCAATTGGCAATACCGCAGTCAACGTTAGGGAATGGGTGCCGTACTTGCAGGTCGGCGATGAGTACGTCGTGCAATCGGGTTTCACTGAGGGTGGCCAACCGAAAGCGAGTCCCTTGTCGGCTTCGCGCGATATCAGCGATACGGGCGGTGGCGGTCTGCTCGGTGGAATGGACATGGCGCTCGGTGGTGGCGATATCGCTGCGAGTCAAATGACCGCGGAGTGGCTCGATCTTGAGATTCACTCCCCCGGCGTTGAGCTCAAGCGTCTGCGGCGGCCAGTGTTTGACGTGCTGGGCCCCAAGAACAGGGCCGACAAGGCAGCCGGTTTCGATGGCAGCACCAATGAACGCATGGTCGAGCGATACGAAGCGCTGCTGGGCGCCACGGACGTCCTGCTGCAGCCCTGCGATTTCACGGGCGGTTTCGTCGCGTATCTCGCGTTGGCAGGTGTCGTTGAGAATCAAGCGGCGTTCCGGGAACTGTCGAAGGAAGCCGATCGCAAGAAGGCTGGCGAGCTCGCTTCGTCGCTGCTCGACCGTGCCGCCGCCAGGGGTCCCTTGGCGGATCTCGTGTTGTGGCGCTCGACGCTCGGTTCGCGCGCAGGCGGTTCGTTCATCGATCGGCCCAACGTGCTCACGTACCGCGTGGGACTACCCGTCGTGCAGTCTGCGGAGTCATTTCGGGAGCAGATCGATGTCGCCTCGAATGAAACATCGCCGCGCCAGTCGGTCGACGCGAGTGAATTTGAAATCCGACTGCGCCGGGGCGTGGCCGACACCGTAGCCGAGATTTTGCCATTGACCGCCGACCTGAAATCGGCCGAGAACGCCGCGGCCGTGTTCGCCGGCGCAGGGGACGGCCCCGACGCGACCGTGCTTATCAATGCGCGTGACGGAGAGGCGGTCACCAAGCTTGATTGGCCAGCGGACGTTGCAGCACGGTTGGCGAGCGACATCAATGCCGGATACATGGCGCTTGTACCTTCCAAAGGGGTGGTTCTCGACGGCAAGACTCGGTTGGCATGGTGGAGAGTCGATCCCAAATCCGGAGAGACCGTCGGCGTGATGGACACGGGTTTTCACGGCAGCGCGAGCACTGAAAAGGCGCTTATCGACGATCTGATGGAAGTGCTGGCGGTGCGACTGCGCGCCTATGCAGGCAATCGGGCCAACGCTCGATGGGCCGCGCAGGCGCGCGACTACCTGACCAGACCCGGCGTGAGGAGTCTGGGCCGCGCCGACATGGACCGACTCGCAATGCATACCCGATTGATGCGCCTATCGAGAAGGCTGACAGAGCTGGGCTACGGAATCTGAACAATGGGTAATTGCATGCCACGACGTGCCGCCTGGTTCCTGGTTCTGTTTGTCGTTTCCACTGGCTGCTCTAAGAGGGAAGAAAACGCGCAATCGACGGTCAGCGCACAGGAGAAGTCGCAGCGCACCGTTTCTGGCGACCGAGCAAACGGAGTAAAGGGCGAGGGTTTGAGCGCGCTCGTCGACATGATCGTCGCGGAAGCCGCCGAACTTCCGCAGGCCGAGTTTGATCCTGCTGCTCGCGCGAAGCAGCTCGGCAAGGATCCCCAGGCTCATTTCGAATGGGTCCGCGACCGCACCTCGTGGGCCGCGTATCGAGGACTCCTGCGTGGCTCGCAGGGCGTCATGCTGGACCGGGTGGGAAGCAGTCTCGACCGTTCGATTCTGCTTGGGGATCTCCTTCGTCGCAGCGGCCACAAGGTTCGTCTGGCGCATGCTGTCTTGACGGACGCGAAGGCTCGCGAGCTGTTGGGGAAGATTCGACCGATTCCCGAAGAACAGCTTCGCGCAATGCCCAATGAGCTGTTAACCAACGAGGAGTCTGTAACGTCGCGCGTCGCCGAGGGTAAGCGCCGTATGGGCGAAGCCAATGGTCTGGTTCGCTCCCAGACGGATTACATTTTCAAGGCGCTCGGCGAGACGCTGAAAAACCCGAAATCCGACGATCGATCAGACGCCGATTTTCTGCGCAAACATTCGTGGGTCGAATACTACGATCGCGGCAACTGGGTCGCTCTGGATGTCCTGCTTCCGGGCTCCCGGGTCGGAGAATCGATTGCCACGGCAACAAGCTACAGTGACTGGGCAGCCGAGTCAGCGACGCCTGCGGTTGTAATGGAAGAGTGGCACACAATCGGGATTCGAATCATCGTGGAGCGTTACCAAGACGGCGCAACGTCGGAATCCACGGTGCTCGAGACCACCCTGTATCCCGCGAGCCTGATTGGGCTACCCGTGACGCTGGGGCATGTGCCGAGGCCGTTGCCATCTGCCCTCATTGATGCAGAAACGGCATCGCAGGTGCGAAAGGACGCGGCGTCGGGTGTCAGGGAATGGCTGCCTTATCTGATTGTCGGCGATGACTTGATTGCGCAATCGGCGTTCACGTTAGCCGGCGAGATCAGCACCAATCCGCTGGCCCCATTGCGCGACATCGGCAGGACAGGCGGTGGCGGCCTGCTTGGTGGCATGGACATGGCTCTAGGCGCTGGAAGCGGCGAGGACTTATCCACTCACGCTACCGCCGAATGGATCGAATACGAGATCCACGTTCCAGGCGAATCGGCCGAGGAAGTACGGCGCACCGTGTTTGACCTGCTCGGCCCGGAAAGGCGGGCGAATAAATCGACTGAGTTCGATGGCAACGCGGAGATGCGCAAACTGGAGCGCGCGGGAGCTCTTTGGAGCCAGACGGATATTCTCCTGCAGCCCTGTAACTATCCGCGCGAATTCGTCTCCCATCTGCAGCTCTCCGGCGTCGTTGCAAGTCAAGCGGAGTTGCTGCGACTGGCAATGGAGCGCGATCCTGCACAAAGGAAGGCGCAAGCATCCGGGATTCTTCAGCGCATGCGTACACTGGGGCCGCTATACGACCTGGCCCTTTGGCGCTCCACCCTCGGGACTCGTGATGGGAGCTGGTACGTAGATCGTGTGAACGTGCTCAATTACCGCGTCGCATTGCCCATGATGCGTGCCGACCAGCTTGCATATGAGGAGCTGATCGATATTGCTGCAAACCCGGTCGGAGTCCGCGAGCGAGGCGCCGAGGAAGAGTTCGAGACTCGGGTCGAGCAAGGTGTTGCGGATACCGTAGCCGAGATGCTGGCCCTCGGTAGTGAACTGAGTGAAGCGGAAAATACGGCCTCCGTCTTTGCGACGTTGGCGGCGGAAGGGAGCAGGGGCCTGATGATCGCCGCTCACGATCGAGGCGCCGTGAACGCGCTTCCCTGGCCTGCAGACGAAATGCTGAGAGTCGCCGCGGACGTCGAAGCCGGTTACGTTGTCATCGTCCCCAGAAAAGCGGTCGTTCGCAATGGGCAGCAGCGCGTGGGGTGGTGGCGGGTCGACCCGGTGTCCGGCGAAACGATCGGCGTCATGGATAGCGGGTTTCATGCCGCCGAAGAGAAGTCCGAGCTGGAAAGCACGATTGCCTCGCTCAGGAACTACTTGAAGAAAGACGCTGACGACTGGGAAATATTGCGTCGCGGAGTCGCCCGCATCAATCGAGGTCGCACCTCCCAATGGTATCCGAAAGAGCTTCGCCAGCGAGACGCACTCGAAGAAATGCTACGAATACTGGAGGCCGCTGCCGGGTGATGAAGTACCCCGCTTGACAATCGGAGTTCGAGAGGCGCATATCACGCCCACCCCATTCAACCGTCCCTGGAAACAGAGAGGGAATTGTATGATCCGTTCATGGTCCGGCCGCCTGCTGACGGCAGCCTCTTTCAGCATCCTGGCCTCAGCCGCCATCGCCGACGAGCGCCCCGGCAACCTCTGGAAAACCACCTCGCAGATGGTCATGCCGGGTATGCCGTTCAGCCCGCCGCCGACTACGATGCAGCTCTGCACTGCGAAGGAATGGACCCAGCCGCCGCCGCCGCCCGAGGGGCAGAGCTGCACTGTGTCCAACTTCCAGCGCCACGACAACAACAAGGTGAGCTGGGACACGCAGTGCACCGGCGAAATGGAAATGTCCGGCCACGGTGAGATCACGTTCACCAGCGACGACGCCTACACAGGCACGATCAGCTTCAGCGCCGAGGGCATGACCATGACCATGAATCTCTCGGGCACGAAAATCGACGAGTGCGATAACCCAATCGGCTGATCGCCGGTCGCTCGATCGAGGGGGAACATCATGAGTGCCATTCATTTCCGGGCGTCATTCGCTGCGGTTGCCATCAGCTGCCTGGCCGTTTCGCTGGTTCACGCGCAGACGCCTGCGAAGACGCCGGCCAAGCCGGTGGTCAGGGCGCCGGCCGCCACCGGCCCGTGGGCGAAGGTGCCGGCTTTCCCGACGGTCTGCTACGCCGGCAACGACCCGTTCGTGGCCAAGATCGAAGCCGCAAAAACCGCCGTACAGGCCGACGTCGAGAACCAGACAGTGACCAACGCGACGATCGAGGAAAACTATCGAAACATTGACCCGATGGAAATGGCCTCCCGCATGCAGCAATGGATGATGAGCAACCCGCAGGAGGCGACGAGGTACATGCAGGCGGCTCAATCGCTGGGCCAGTCACAGGAGCAGTTGCAAGGGTTGCTTGCCGAAGAAGGGGCGTTCAACGAAGAAATGCAGAGCCTGCCTACCCGGTACCAGTCGGCGTTGAAGCAGGCCTATGCGCCGGCCGAAGCCAGGCAGGCGGCCCTGGACAAGAAAATCGAGGCCGCCGGCCAATGCGAAGGCATGCATATCGGGTGCCGTATGACGGACGCGGACTGGGCGGAACATGACGTCATCCAGAGGCAACGGGATACCGCCTATCAGGCAACCTGCGCTCAGTATTTCGGCGCCACGGGCCAGGTGCCGGGTTATCTGAAGCGCTATCGGGACTGGCTGGTAACGAAACGCATCCCATTCAGCCAAAGGGGCGCCGACGCGAAATTGTCGCAGTTCGCCATGATGAATACGCCCGCCGCGTCGTGGCAGTCCACGGACGCCGGCGAGCAAGCGGTCAAGTACATGGGCGTTGCCGAATCGCTCTACAGGCTGCGGGACAGCGAGCCCAACTGCACGGCAGCGGGCTGCGAACCCTCGCAAAGGTGACGCTCCCCTTTAAAGGGGAACGTCCCCTTTAGCTACTTGACCGCCGCCTCAAACGTCGTGAACTTGATCGTCGGGACTATCTTCGTGACCCGCTCCTGATCGCCGCTCACGAGGACCGAGATCGCCTGGGCGGCCCAAGGCGAAGCGCCGCCGCGGGGCCCCGCGTTCCATTTGCCGCTTGCGCCTGCGGTCCACGCGCCGAACAGGTAAAGCGCACGGTCGGTGCTCTCGTGCTCGTTCTCGATGTGCCAGCGCTGCGCCGTTTTCGCGCGGGCGGGTGGCGCGATGGCCTTGGCTCCCTCGCCGAAAGACTCCGAGCGAGGATTCACGTTCACGCTGATCCGCATCTCAAAGTCCCTGTTGACCTCCTTGTCGGTGGCTGCCGCCGCCGCAGGGTCGTAAACCTCGTTGAGGATCGCCTCGTATTCCTTTTCTGCCGCCCTTAGCTGCGGAGCGAGTTTCTCAGCACCTGCGTAGTCGCGCTTCTGGTTCAGCTCGTTTATCTGGTTCATGACCTTTTGGTACTTCGCCTGCGCGGCGTCGAGCCGCGGCTGCCGCTGTTCCATGGCGGCACGCTGGCTCGCCGCCTGGTCTTCGATGAGTTTTCCCCGCGCTTCTACGCCCGCGACCTGCTTGTACGTGCGTGTGAAGCCGTAGTTCCATGGAGACTTCTCCGTGTCCCTGCAAATCCTGTGTGGGACGCTGATCTC